>ERZ772764.1139-NODE-1139-length-17037-cov-16.143152_pt1 | contig 17037 bp, 13 predicted proteins | sample MGYA00512163_ERZ772764 | MGnify/ENA primary metagenome ERZ772764 (study PRJEB29015, sample SAMEA2737903) | human oral metagenome | biome: human oral; feature: human-associated habitat; material: dental | place: China | collected 2094 ... | reverse complement strand
TGACGGGTGAACTTGATCGCCCGGTCGCCGGTCAGGACCACGGCCCGGCGGTGGAACCGGTGCACCACGAGCCTGCCCGCGACGCCGGGGGTCAGTTCCGGGAGTTCCGGGTCGGAGGCGTAGCCGGTGATCCACACCTCCCCCTCCCGGTTGACCCTCCCGGCGCGGAGTTTGCCCGCGGGGGCCGCCAGTTCGAAGGTGATCGAGCCGTCGCGCCCGGGCCAGGCACGCCGCACGCCGCTGAGCGCACGAACTGTTGACAGGGCTTTCACTTCAGAACCTCCATTATTCGATCGAGATTCGCCGAGATCTCCTGCTCCCAGGCGCGGGACGCGCGCCTCAGCGGGTCGGCGGCCCGCAGGATCAGCGACGCCGCGACCGCCCGTCGCAGCTGGTCGCCGGGGGGCAGTTGGCCACCGCCGTCGCGGTAGCCGTCCAGGAAGGCGTCGTCGTCCAGGAAGGCGTCGTCGTCCAGGACCGCGAGGAAGGACCCCAGGTCTACGGCGCGGGGGGCCAGGCAGGCGCGATCGAAGTCGGTGAGCCACACCCGGTCGCCGGTGCGGGTGGTCAGCACCTGGTCGGGCGACAGGTCGCCGTGGGACAGCACCGGCATCGCGGAGGCCGCCCCGGGGAACCGCGCGACCACCCGGCGCATCCGCTCCGCCAGGCCGGGGGCCAGTTCGTCGAGCAGGGCGGCGTGGGCCAGGCCCTGGGCGACGGGGTCGGGGGCGCGGAGGGCGAGCGAGCGGGCCAGGTCGTCAGGAACCCCGGCGGCGTGGAGCCGGGCGAGCATCGCCCCTGCGGCGCGGATGGGGTCGGGGGTGCTTTGGGTGGGATCGCGGTCAGTGGCGGGATGGTTTCGACACGGGCCGCTCGCTTCGCTCGCAGCCCGGCTCAACCAACTTCCATCAGAATCGCTCACAGCCCGGCTCAACCGGCTTTCGTCAGAGGGCCGGCTCGGTGGGTTTCCGGCGAGGAGGCCGGCCAGGTCCTGGGCGCCGGTGAAGGCGTGGACGCTGACGCCGTCCAGGGTGCCGTCGTCGAGACGGAGGGGGGTCTCGACCACCCCCGCGATGAAACGGTCGAAGGCCACCCCCCTGTCCCTGCTGGTCGCGACCCGCACCACACGCATCCCGTCGCGCACCACCACTCTGCGCAGCGGGTTGTAGCGCAGCACCTGCGACGCCTCCCAGCGCCCGAGTTTCCCGGACGCGGTGGCGGCTGCGATGCGTTTCAGCAGTTTCGGGTCGGCGGGTAGCGGGCCGGTCTGCACCAGCAGCTCCCCGAGTTCGTGTTCGGCGGTTTCCAGGCCCAGTTCACCGGCTTCCCGGCGGGTCCGGGCGGCCTTGTTGTGGCTGATGGGCCACAGGATGCGCAGCCAGCCGGCCGGGTGGCCGGCGGTGTCGTCGAGGCCGACGACCAGCGAGGTGCGGGGTTTGATCCGCAGCCGGGCGGCCCGGACGGGTCGTCCGGCCTGTTCGCTGAGCCAGCCGGGGTCGAGCACGCGGGCGACGAGTTGTCCGGTGTTCATCGCGAACCTCCGATCCTGATGGAATCCATGTCGCGGCCGCTGGCCTGCACCCAGGCCCGGAACACGTCGCTGGTGGCGACGAGTTCCTCCGGGGTGGCGTCGAGCCGGATGCGACCGTCCTCGATCCACACCACCCGTGTGGCCCTGAGCGCCACCTCGGCGTCGTGGGTGACGGCCAGGGTGGTGCGACCCGCGGCGAGACGGTCGATGGCGTCCAGCACCAGGCTCGCGGCCTCGGGGTCGAGACCGGTGGTGGCCTCGTCGAGCACCACGACGGGTGAGCGGCGCAGCAGCGCCCGGGCGATCGCGATCCGCTGTCGCTGGCCGCCGGAGAGGGTGCCGCCGCGTTCCCCCACGACGGTGTCGTAGCCGTCGGGTTGTTCCGTGATGAAGTCGTGGGCGTTGGCGGCGCGGGCGGCATCCTCCACCTCCGCGTCGGTGGCGTCGCCGCGGCCCATGCGGATGTTCTCGCGAATGGTGCCGGTGAACAGCACCGCCTCCTGGTGCAGCAGGGAGACGCTGGCGCGCAGCTGGGTCAGGTCGAGGTCGGTCAGGCGGTGCCCGTCGAGCCGCACACACCCGGAGACGGGGTCGATGGCCCGCACCAGCAGCGACACGAGGGTGGACTTGCCCGCCCCGGACGGCCCGATGATCGCTACCCGCTCGCCGGGCCGGATGTCCAGGTCGAGGCCGCGCAGCACCTCGACGCCGTCGTACTCGGTGACCACCCGGTCGAACCGCACCGCACCCGTCACGACGTCCGGCCGCACCGGCTCATCGGGGGTGACGACGTCGGGGGTGATCTCCATCAGGTCGGCGACCCGCTCCCCCGACGCGCTGGCCCGGGCGATGCGGCCCGTGTACTTGGCCATGTCGCGCAGCGGTTTCATGGTGGTGCGCAGGTAGGTGATGAACAGCACCAGATCGCCGGGACTCATCGCGCCCTGCATCACCCGCAGCCCGCCGCCGACCAGCACGATCGCGGTCGCCAGGCCGACGATGACGTCGGTGGTGCGTTCCAGCCTGGCGGCGTAGCGGCGCGACCGCACCCCCTCCCGCAGCGACGTGCGATTCGCGGAGGTGAAGTTCTCCTCCACCAAGTTCTCCAGCCCGTAGGCCTGCACCACGCGGATCGATGCGAGGGATTCCTGGGCGGTGTTGGCCAGCTGCCCCTCGCCCTTGCGGGTCTGCCGGGACGCGGCGGTGATCTTCCGCGACGTCGGACCCGAAGTCACCGCGAAGGCCACGACCGCCACCAGCACGACGCTGGCGAGCAGCGGGTCGAGGACGAACATCACCACGACCATCACCAGCAGGGTTGCGACGTTGGCCATCAGCGGCAACCCGGCGGTGATCGCGACCTCCTGCATCCGGGCGACGTCACCGACGATCCGCTGCACGGTGTCTGCGCTGCGGTTGCGGGCGTGGAACTGCTGGGACAGGCCCTGGACGTGCCGGAACACGCGGGCCCGCAGCGACGTGGCGGCCCGGGAACCGACCAGCGCGAAACAGATGGTGGCCAGGTAGTTGCTGAGGGCACGCAACCCCACGATCAGCAGCAGCGCGACACCGCACCCGATCAGCAGCTCAACACTCGCGGGCTGGTGGGAGACCTTCGCGCCCCGGAACGCCGTGACCGCGTCGACGACGATCTTCAGGGGCCACGGCTCCAGCACCCGGAAGGCCACCTCCAGCAGCAGCGCGAGCACCCCGAACAGGATGAGCGCGCGATGCGGGGCGACGTCGGGCGCGACCAGCTTCAGGCTGCGCCGCATCGAGGGTTTGTCGCGGTCAGCCATCGGCCCTCCCGGCCAGGTCGAGGATGCGGTCGACGGCACCGGCCCAGCTGTGTTTCTCCTCGGCCTGCATCCGTCCCCGCCACCCCAGTTTTCCGCGCAGCACGGGGTCGGCTGCGAGGGTGTCGATGGCGGTAGCCAGCGCGGCCGGGTCGGAGGGCGGCACCAGGGTGCCCAGCTCACCGAGGATCTGCGGCAGCTGCCCGACGGCGGAGGCCACCACCGGCAGCCCGGCCGCCAGGTATTCGTAGACCTTCAAGGGCGAGAAGTACTGCTGTTGTTCGCCGCCGAGATCGGGGTAGGGGGCCACTCCGATGGCGGATCCGGCGAGCTGCCCCGGCATGTCGGCGGGGGCGACGGCGCCGCGGAAGTCCACCTCGATCCCGAGGCCCGCGGCCTGTTCCTCCAGGGCGGCCCGTTCGGGCCCGTCGCCGATGATCCGCAGCTTCCAGGGCCGCTTGGCGAGGGCCGCGGCGGCCAGCAGGTCGGCGACGCCGTGCCACGGTTTGAGGGTGCCGACGAAGGTCACCACCGGGTCGCCGATGTCCTCGGGCCGCGGAACGATGCGGGTGATGCTGACGCCGTTGGGGACGGTGCGGACGCTCTCCGAGCCGGTGCGTTCCCGCACCCAGTCGCGAACGGGATCGGAGACCGCGACGGTGGCGGTGGCGGCCGCCACCTGACGGGCCAGCGCTTTCCCGGCAGCCTCCTCGTCGACGAGCACGCGGTGGGTGCGCTGCTCCTCGATGAGGGGGGCGTTGACCTCCAGGATCCCGGCTGCCCCGGTGGCCTCTGCCACCTCGGCGAGCGCGGTGCTGAACAGCGAGTAGCGCTCGTAGACCAGGTCGGCGCCGCCGGCGATGATGCGCGCCGCGATCCGCGCGGAGACCTCCTGCTGGGCGCGTTCCCTGGCCCCGGGGTCGTCGGCCTCGATGCGGGTCTCGATCACCTCCAGGCCGGCCAGGTCGTCGGGGATGTCGCGCCCGGCGCGGGTGGTGTGGACGGTGACGTCGTGTCCGCGGCGGATCAGTTCCCGCACCACCTCCTGGATGTGCACGGAGGCACCCTTCGTGCCGAAGACGGGGATTCCGGGATCGACGGTGACATAGGCGATACGCATCAGTGTCCTCCCTCCCACGTGGAGAGCGTTGCCGCCTGGCGGCGGCTGTTGAACTGTTCTTCGATGAGGGCCCGGGCGTTGCGGGCGAGGGTGACCACGGGCACCCGCCCAGCGGCCAGCTCGGCCAGGGAACGGGTCAGGGCGGCGACGTCACCGGGTTCGATGAGGATGCCGGTGAGGCCGTCGCGCACCACCTCGGGCAGGCCGCTGACGGAGGTCGCGACCACCGGGGTGCCGAGGGCCATGGCCTCCAGCACCACCGTCGGCAGGCCGTCGATGTTGCCGTCGTCGGCGGGAATGCAGGGGGCAGCGAAGACGTGGGAGCCGCGGATCAGCTCCGAGACCTCGTTCTGGGTGAGCGGACCCACCAGGCGGACGCGATCGCCCAGGCCGAGACGTTCGATGCGGGCGGCGAGCTCGTCGTGCAGCTCGCCACTGCCCGCGATGTCCAGTTCGGCGGGAATGTCGAGGGCCGCGACGGCGTCGATGAGGTCGGCGAAACCCTTCTTCGGGACGAGCCGCCCGACGGTGGCGATCCGCAGCGGAAGGCTGGGCTGGATCGGGTCGCGGTAGGGGAAACGTTCCAGTTCGAGGGCGTTGTACTGCAGGGAGATCCTCGCCCCGGTGCCGTCGAGAACCTCGTTCAGGTAGCGCTCGTTGAAACGGCTGATCGCGATCACCCGGTCGGCGTCACCGCAGATCCGCCGCAGCCAGCCGCGGTCCACGGACTCGTGGTAGATGTCCTTGGCGTGCGTGGTGATGGTGTAGGGCACCCCCGTCAGCCGGGACGCGAGCCACGCCATCCGGCCCGCCAGGGAGGCGAAGTGGGCGTGGAGGTGGTCGATGCCGTCGTCGATCACGGACGCGGCCAGGGAGATTCCCTGCGCCACCTCGTCGGCGGGCAGGCCGGCGATGTCGGGCGCGAGTTCGGCGAAGCGGCGTCGCAGGTCCTCGTGGCGCAGGGAGTCGCTGAGCTGGGCCCAGAACTCGCTGGCCTTGGCGGGGCGCGGCACCCACGAGACCTGGGCGCGCACCCGCGCGATCTCGGGGTGGAAGCGGGGGTCGGTGGTGGGACGCAGCGCGTAGATGCGCAGGTCGTCGCCGTGGGCCTCGCGGGCCAGGATCTCGGTGACGATGAAGGTCTCGGAGAAGCGCGGGTAGACCTTGAGGACGTATCCGATGCGGGTCATGCCACGACCTCCTGGGCGTCGGGGTTGGCGTCGCCCAGCAGGTCGGCGGCGAAATCAGCGGTGGCCGCCAGGCCGTCGCGGGAGATGTGGGAACGGTCGACGCGGCGCGTCACGGCGCCGGCCGCCCAGGCCCCGAGGGTCTCGGCGGTGACCTGCGGGGTGCGCATCACGTCGAGGGCGCGGGCGTCGCGGAGCGCCTCGGCGCGGATCAGCTGCTCCAGCCGCGGGGTCTCGCGGGGCACTACCAGCGCCGGGGTGTCGGTGGCGAGGATCTCGCAGACGGTGTTGTAGCCGCCCATGGAGATCACGGCGGCGGCCTCGGCGATCTGGCTGCCCAGGCCCGGCCAGGAGCGGTGCACCTGCGTGCCGGGGGCGGCCTGCGCGGCGATGGCCTCGAAGCTGGCGTCGTCGAGCTGCGGCCCGGTGACGACGATGTTCTCGTACCCGGCCGGGGCCCGCATGGCGACGGCGGCGCGCAGCAGTTCGTGGCCGTCGGATCCGCCGCCCGCGGTGGTGAGCACGAACGGCTTGGGCTCGATCGGTTCGCCGTGGTCGCTGACGCGGCGGTCGTTGGCGAGGTAGCCGGTGAAGCGGATGCGGTCGGCCAGGGCGGGCGGGGCCTCGCCCGTGGCGACGGGGTCGTGGACGGCGGGGTCGCCGTAGACCCACACCTCGTCGACGAGGTCGCGCAGCCGGTCGGGGTCGCCGAGGCGTTCCCATTCCGCGGCGGCGACGCGGGGGTCGTCGAGGACCTCGCGCAGCCCGAGGACCACCCGCACGGTTGGGTGTTGCTCTCGCAGCCACATGAGGGGTTCCCGCAGCTCGGACCAGACGCCGTAGATGTGGCGGTCGATGATGACCAGGTCGGGTTTGAAACCGAGCAGGGCGGCCTGCAGCAGCCGGGAACGAAGTTTGATCAGGTCGCCGGTGGCGCCGGACAGGCTGCGCGGCCGGTAGCCGTCGCGGCCCTTGGAGACGCCCGGGATGGTGACCCAGTCGAAGCCCTCGGGCAGGGGGAAGCGTGATGCGGGTGCCAGCCCGGTGACCAGGAGCCCCGCGACGTCGGCGTCGATGGCTCCCGGCAGGCGCCGGGCCAGGTTGTGAGCGATGGCCAGGTTGCGTCGCACATGCCCCAGGCCTTGGGAGTCATGGCTGTACAGCAGTACCCGGTAGGTTTTCGCCATGATCGTTGCCTTTCTCTCCAGTCCCGTTTCCCGGGACTGGGAAGAGCATCGCAACCGAAATGAAGCAAGGGATGAGGCTGACGTGAGAGCTTTCTCATATTGTTGAAAATGCTCTCATCCAGCCCCCTCGCCCGCTGCTCCCCGCCCCTCACCCCTCCCCCTGTTTTGCTGGCCTTACCCCCTGTTTGCTGGCCCTAATGCCGGTTTGCTGGCCTTGTTCGTGTTCGCTGGCCTCACAGCGCAGGCAAACGTGAACAAGGCCAGCAAAACAGGAACAAGGCCAGCAAACCGGGGGAGAGGGAGGGGGATGGGCGACAATGAGGGCATGCTGAGCGTCCTCTCCCCCGCCAAGTCACTCGACTTCGACTCGCCGGTCACCGTCACCGGGCACACCGAACCGCGGTTGATCGACGAGACCGAGGGGCTGATCGAGATCATGCGCACCAAATCGCCCGGCGACATCGCGAAACTGATGCGCATCTCCGAGGACCTGGCCCATCTCAACGCGACGCGCTACCGCGAGTTCACCACCCCGCACACCCCCGACGACTCGCGCCCGGCGGTGCTGGCCTTCAACGGCGACGTCTACCAGGGGCTGCGCGCCCGCGACTTCGATGCCCGCGACCTCACCGAGGCGCAGAAGAGCCTGCGGATCCTGTCCGGGCTCTACGGACTGCTGCGTCCCCTCGACCTGATCCAGCCGCACCGCCTGGAGATGGGCACCCGCCTGGCCACAGACCGCGGCCGCAACCTCCGCGACTGGTGGGGCGGGCGCATCACCGACCTGCTGCGCGAGGACCTGGCCGCCTCCCCGGGTGCGAAGGTGCTGGTCAACCTGGCGTCGCAGGAGTACTTCGCCGCCGTCGACGCCGACCGCCTCGATGCGCGGATCATCACACCTCGTTTCGAGGACCGGGACCGGAACGGCACCGCCCGCGTGGTCAGTTTCCACGCCAAACGCGCCCGCGGCGCCATGGCCGGCTGGCTGGTCCGCAACCGGGTCCGCTCCGCGGCAAAACTCCCCGACTTTACCGAGAACGGCTACGCCTACGACGAACAGCGCTCGACGCCCGATGCCCCCGTCTTCGTCCGCTGACCGGATCGCGGAGCCAGAGGAGGTGTTTGACGTCCCGATCCGTGACCGACGCCGAAAGTTTCACCTCGACCCCCACCAGCACACCGCCACGTCCCTCGACCAGCAGATCGATCTCGTGTTCTCCCCGGTGTGTCCGGAATCCTTCGCCAGCGGGTTGCTGCTGCCTATCAGCAGGAAGGAACCAGCAGGGGCGCCGTCACCGGCAGGTCTCGGTCTTGCCAACCCCTTTCGGGCTGTCCAGAGCGATGGCGGGCAGCTCAGGCAACAGCTCATCCAGCTCCTTGTCAATTACCCTTTCCGGGTATTTCATCGCGCCAATGCGACAGATTCGCAGGTAAAAACGCTACAGATTCGCAGGTCGGACGCCACCTGGCGAGGATGAGCCTCCCCCCGCGTTACACTGAAATCAGAATTGAAGCAAGAGCGGAGACCCTTCGGTCACTGACCCGCCAGGAGATCCCGCGGATGAGGCCTGCGTGGTGGGCATGCCACCAGGAACGGTTTGCGGCCCTCTGCACATTCTCCCCCAACGGATCGGATTTCCACGATCGAGAACCAGCCAGCCGGATGATCACCCGGGGCCAGGTGATCCGCACCCAGATTCCCCCCAGACACCAGAAAGGACAGGACATGACCATTGAACATCCCGGATTGTCTCGCAGGACCCTGCTGTCCACTGTCACCCTGGGCGTCCCCGCCCTGGGCCTGTTGGGTGCAGCGAACCTGATCGGCGCCCCCGCCGCCAGTGCGAAGAAAACGCGGATCACGCTGGATGGCTGGTGGGGTCACGAGACGACAACGCTGCTCCAGGCGGCCCTCGGTTTCCCCCAGACCGGGGTGATCGACAGCCAGCCCGCGAGCCTGGCGAAGCAGAACACCGCCCTGTACACGGGCTGGGACTGGGTGCCCGACGGCCGCGCCAAAGGTGCGCCGGTGCTCCGGGAGCTGCAGGGGATGCTTGAGGTTCCCCAGGACGGCCTGATCGGCCCCGTCACCATCAAGGCCCTGCAGACCGACTACGGCGGGGGTACAGCGCTCGACGGAGTCTTGGTCGGCCCCTCCCCCACCGTCAGGGGTTTCCAGCTGCAGATCGAGTTCCTCCTGCCCGCCGAGTGACAACAAACCGAAAGGGGCGGTCCCGATCGGGACCGCCCCTCACCACGCCAGTATCGGTCAGTTGACGATCTGCTGGACGTCCGGGTCCTTGAGGTTCTCGGTGGTCACCCACACCGATTCGGAAACCACGTTCTTCTCCGCAGGGTTCTCGCCCTTCGACGCAGCGACGATCAACTCGACCGTCTTCTTGCCCATGCCGTAGGGGTTCTGCACCACGATGCCGCTGATCTTGCCCTGTTCCAGCAGGGAAATGACGTCGGGCGAGGAGTCGACGCCGACCACCTTCGTCTGCAGGTTCTTCGCGGCCACCTCGTCGGCGATGGCGATCGTCGAGTCGTCGTCGGTGCCGAAGAAACCGACCAGATCCGGGTGCGCCTGCAGGATGCCCTGCGCCTTGTCGCGCGACTTCGCCGGGTCGGATTCGCCGTTCTGCACGTCGACGACCTGCAGCTCGGGCGCGTTCTTGGCCAGGTACTCCTTGAAACCGTCACGCCGGGCCGCGGCGGTGCCGACCTCGCCGTGGGCGATGATCGCGACCTTGCCCTTGCCGCCGGTCAGGGCGACCAGCTTCTCGGCGGCCTGAGCACCCATGCCCTTGTTGTCCGAGGCGACGGTGGCCACGGGCACGTCGGACCCGTTGAGCGGGGTGTCGAAGATGACCACGGGCACCCCGGACTCCTTCGCCCGGTCCATCAGCGCCGGAGCGCCGTCCTGGGCGCCGTCCTGGGGCGCGAACCCAATGCCCAGCGGCTTGTCGTTGATGGCGCTCTGCAGCTGGTTGAGCTGCTTGTCGCCCTCAGACTCGGTGTCGGGTCCGTTGAAGCTGACGTCGACCCCGAGTTCCTTGCCCGCAGCCTCGGCCCCTTCCTTCACCTTCACCCAGTACTCGGCCGAGTTCGCCTTCGCAACCAGCGCCACGCGACCGCCACCCGAGCTCCCACCCGAGCTCGTCGACTGGTTCGAGCATGCGCTGAACCCGACGACCAGTGCTGCGCTGAGCCCGGCAATGAGCAGTTTCTTCATTGTTTTCTCCTATTCAGGGGTTGTGCTGCACTGCACGTTTTGGGATGGGACGCGAGGATCACTCCTCCTTGCCGCCCCTGCGCACGATGTCGACGACCACTGCGATGAGGACGACGACCCCGAGGACCACCTTCTGCCACTGGTCCTGGACGCCCATGATGGTCAGGCCGTTGAAGATGGTCTGGATGGTCACGGCACCGATCACGGCGCCGAAGATCGAGGCGCGGCCGCCTCGCAGCGACGTGCCACCGATGACGGCCGCCGCGATGGCGTACATTTCGTAGCCCTGCCCGAGGGTCGGCTGGGCGGCGGACAGCCGCGACGACATCAGGATGCCGGAGATCCCCGTGAACAGGCCGCAGATCACATAGGCCAGCACCTTCCAGCGGTGGGTGTCGACGCCGGAGATGCGGGTGGCCTCCTCGTTGGAGCCGATGGACAGGGAGTAGCGCCCGACGACGGTGTGGTTCATGAGCACACCGGCGATCACGGCCAGCAGGATGAGGATCAGGATGCTGTTGTAGACGCCGGGGATGATCTCACCGACCGCGATACCGCTGTAGCCCTCGACGTTGCGCAGCGAGATGTTCTTGCCACCCGCCATCACCAGGGCCGCGCCCCAGCAGACCATCATCATGGCCAGCGTCGCGATCATGGGCTGCATCTTGATGTAGGCCACCAGCACCCCGTTGATGAGTCCCAACAGGGCGCCCGCCGCCAGGCCACCGAGGACCCCGACCCACATGGGCAGGCCGAAACCACCCGACTTGGCGATCAGCACCCCCGCGAACACCGACGTCGCCGCCATGCCGAGCCCGGGGGTCAGGTCGATGCCGCCGGTGGCGATCACGAACGACAGCCCGAGCGCCTGCACACCCGTCACGACGGAGGCCAGCAGCAGCGACGAGAGGTTGCTCCAGTCCGCGAACGCCGGTTTCATGATGGTGAAGAAGACGGACAGGAGGATCAGGACGGCCACCACCAGGATCTGCTGGAGGATCGCCTTGTACTGCTCGGGAATGCCCCTGGACCGGACGGTGGTGGGGGCGGCGGTGGCGGTGGACATCAGTTGGCCTCGCTCGTGGTCTCGGTGGTCGTGAACTGGGTGGCCAGCTCCATGATTTTCTCCTGGGTGGCCTCGGCATTCGGGAGGAATCCGGTGATACGGCCGTTGCACATCACCGCTATCCGGTCGGACATGCGCAGCACCTCCTCCATCTCGGAGGAGATCATGATGATCGACTTGCCCTGATCGGTCAGCTCGTCGAGGAGGTCGTAGATCTCCTGTTTGGCGCCGACATCGATGCCGCGGGTGGGTTCGTCGAAGATGAGGATGTCGCAGTCGCGCTCCAGCCACTTGGCGAGCACCACCTTCTGCTGGTTGCCGCCGGAGAGGTTCCGGGCCTGCTGGCGCACGCTGGGGGTCTTCGTGGCGAGGGTCTTCACCCATTTCCCGGCGGCCTTGCGCATTCTGCCGTCCTGCAGCAACCCGCCCGTGGAGAACTTCTTCAGCGACGGCAGCACGGTGTTTGCCGCGACGTCCTGCTGCAGCACCAGGCCGTAGCGTTTGCGGTCCTCGGAGAGGTAGCCGATGCCGATCTTGACGGCGTCCTTCGGGCTGTGGATGTCCACCTGTTTGCCGCCGACCGTGACGACGCCGCCGGTGCGGGGATCGGCGCCTATCAGGGCCCGCGCCACCTCGGTGCGGCCCGCGCCCATCAGCCCGGCGAAACCGAGGATCTCGCCCTTCTCCAGGTGGAAGCTGACGTCCTTGAGCAGCTCGGCGGTGGACAGCTCCTTCACGTCGAGGACCGTCTCGGTGCTCTCGCGTGGTTCGGGTCGCACGTCGGAGGCCAGTTTGCGACCCACCATCAGCTGGATGATCTCCGGGATGGTGACCTCGGAACTCGGGCGGCTGTCCACGAACTTCCCGTCGCGCAGGACGGTGATCCGGGTGGACTTGCGGCGGATCTCCTCCATGCGGTGGGAGATGTAGACGATGCCGGTGTCGGGCCCGATGAAACCGTCCATGATCCGGAACAGCGTCTCCACCTCGGCGTCGTTGAGAGCTGCCGTCGGCTCGTCCATGATCAGGACCTTGGAGTTGAACGAGAGCGCCTTGGCGATCTCCAGCAGCTGCTGGGAGGCGACGGTCAGCTTCCCCACCTGGATGCGCGGGTCGATCTTGACCCCGAGCCTCTCCAGGAGTTCGGCAGCGTCGTTGTTGAGCTTCTTGTGGTCGAGGAGACCGCCGGGCAGCCGGGGTTCGCGGCCGATGAACATGTTCTGCGCCGCCGTCAGGTGGTTCATCAGGAAGAACTCCTGGTGGATGACGCTGATGCCCGCCTGCTGGGCGGCGAGCGGGGTCGGCAGGGTGATGGGTTCGCCCCGCATCAGGACCTCGCCCTCGTCGGGCTGGTAGAGCCCCGAGAGGACCTTCATCAGCGTCGACTTGCCGGCGCCGTTCTCGCCGACGAGCGCGTGCACCTCCCCGGTGCGCAGGGTGAAGTCGACGCCCTCCAGCGCCCGGACCCCCGGGAAGAACTTGCTGACACCCCGGGCCTCGAGCAAAACCTCCCCGAGACGGGCACTGGCCTCGGGGCCAGATTCGGTGGTGGTCATGTATCAGCCTCCTCGCTGGACCGGCTGCGATTCCCCTGGGCCCGGGTCCCGCACATCACGGGTGCCCAACGGGTTCAGAGGTCTCGCGGACATGTGTGACTCTCCTGGTCACGGGCCACCATGTTTACGCCCCGTCGCCAAAATGTCAAGACAATGGGATTTATCTTTAGATCGCTTTAACCACTTTTGCCTAGACCGCTACAGCGGGCGGACGAACGAATCGCCTTGCCGGGCCCCGGCGACCACCCCTCCCGCCGCCAACCGGGCCCGGCGACCGGCCGATCCCCCCGGAGCCGCCTTCTTGACACCCCCGGAACCGCTGCTTAAACTCAAAACTAGAGCGGTTCAAATACGGCGTCGTGGCCCGTGCCGAATCGCCCTGCGACCAGAAACCCGCGACAGAAAGCCCGCGCATGTCAGGCAAGTCCCGAAATCCCGAAAAGCCTTACAACAAACTCACAGTAGGAATCGCCCCCGATTCATGGGGCGTCTGGTTCCCCGAGGACGACAAACAGGTCAATTGGCAGACCTTCCTGGACGAGGTCGCCGAGGCCGGGTACGAGGTGATCGAGACCGGACCCTTCGGTTTCCTCCCCACCGACCCCGAGGTGCTGCAGGCCGAGTGCACCAAACGCGGCATCCGCGTGGTGGCCGGCACCCAGTTCGGCATCCTGCACCGCCCCGAGGCGTGGGAACAGACCGAGCGCGAGATGCGCGCGAACGCCTCCGTGTTGAAGGCCATCGGCGCCCACCACCTGGTGTACCTGCCACCCATGCTCCGCGACCTCCAGACCGGGGGCTGGGCCGAGGACCCGAACCTCAGCGACGCCGATTGGAAACTCCTCGCCGGCAACGCCAACCGCCTGGGGAAGCTCCTCAAGGAGGACTACGACGTCACCATGGTGGTTCACCCCCACGGCGACTCCCACATCGAGAACCGTGAACAGATCGACCGGTTCTTCGCCGAGACCGATCCCGAATACGTCTCCTTCTGCCTGGACACCGGGCACCTGGAGTACGGCGAGGTGGACACCGTCGACCTGATCCGCTCCTACCCCGACCGCATCGGCCTGGTGCACATCAAGCAGATGGACCCCGAGGTGGTGCAGCGGGTGCGCCGGGAGAACCTGTCGTTCGGCGAGGCCGTCTCGCTGGGCGTGTGCGTCACCCCCGACGCGGGCCAGCCGAAGGTCGGGGCAGTCATCGACGCCCTCGCAGCCCTCGACAAGGAGCTCTACGTCATCGTCGAGCAGGACCTCTACCCCTGCGCCCCCGATGTTCCCCTCCCCCTGGCCATCGAAACCCGCAGGGTCCTGGCCGACAACCACCTCGGCATCCACTGAACCCAGGAGAAGATCATGACGAAACAACTCGGAGTCGCCGTCATCGGTGCCGGCATGGCGGGACGCAGTCACGCCAACGGATACCGCCAGGCCAACACCATCCACGGCGGCGGCCTGCCGCCGGTCCGGCTGATCGCGATCGCGGACATCAACCAGGAGCTCGCCACCGAGGTGGCCGGGCGTTACGGCTTCGAAAAGGCCGTCGGCTCCTGGCAGGAGATCGCCGATGATCCCGAGATCGACGTGGTGAGCGTCGTCGTCGGGAACTCGCTGCACCGCGAAGTGGTCGAGGCGCTGCTCGCGGCGGGCAAGCACGTGCTATGCGAGAAGCCCCTGGCCGACACCCTCGCCAACGCCGAGGCCATGGTCGCGGCGGCCGAGAAGGCGGGAACGGTGGCGGCGACGGCGTACTCGTTCCGCCGCAACCCGGCCGTCGAGGCGATCCGCGACCTGCTGGCCTCCGGTGAACTGGGCGATCCGATCCTGATCGAGGCCCACTACCTGGCCGACTACGCCTGCGACCCGGCAGGCCCGATGAGCTGGCGGTTCCGCGGCGACCTGGGCAGCGGCGCACTCGCTGACCTGGGAGCCCACATCATCGACCTGGCCGAGTACGTCGCAGGGCCCATCGTCTCCGTGGCCGGAGCCGACTTCACGATCTCCATCAAGGAACGCAACCTGCCCCTGGGCAACGTGATCGGCCACGACCACGCGGAGCTGTCCGACGAGAAGGAGGCCGTCACCAACGACGACTCGGCGGTGTTCACCGCCACTTTCGCCAACGGCGCGGCCGCCACGTTCCGTACCTCGCGGGTGGCCTACGGACCGCCGAACGACCTGGCGCTGACCATCACGGGCACCCAGTCGCGGGCCGTGTTCGACTGGCGCCGCCCCGCGGAATTCGTGGTCTCCGACAACCAGCCGAGCGCCCACACCCGCGGCGACCGGGTCGTCTACGTCGGCCCCGGCACCGCCGCGGTCTTCGACGACGCCGTCCCGATGCCGGGCGGCAACATCAGCTTCGGCTACGGTGACCTGTTCGTCTACCAGATCCGCGCCTTCCTCGACCAGGTGCTCGGGCGCGAGTCGAGGCTTCCGGCCTGCGCCACCCTGGCCGACGGCCTGCACACGATGAAGGTGCTGGACGCCGTCACCCGCTGCTACCACAGCGGCGGAGCAAGGACTGCCGTCTGAGACGGTTCGACGGGCCGGTACTCGCCCGTTGACCTCTCGACCTCCCTGCGGCAGGAAACCGGGCCGCCGTCCGATCGATCCGGCGGCGGCCCGATCTTTTTCCCCGAAACCGGAGGTTCGGCGTTTCTCCCCTGCAATACTGAATCGCGGAGGTGGGGACCCATGGGAACCGTGACGATGGAGGACATCGCACGCCGGGCGGGGGTGTCGCGGGCGCTGGTGTCGATGGCCTTCCGCGACGTGCCGGGGGTCAGCGCCGCCACCCGCGACCACATCCTCGCCACCGCCGACGCCATGGGCTACCGCTTCAACCGGCTCGCGTCGCGACTGGCCCGCAAGGCGGCCACGACCTTCGGGGTATTCCTCCTCGACCTGCGCCAGGACGTCTACGCCGACATGTTCGACGGCATCAGCGCCGTCGCGAAAACCAACGACAAGCACATAGTGATGGCGGTGGGGGCCAGCGACGGTTCCCTGGACGCCGCCGCCCTGGAGACCCTGGCGCAGTCGCAGGTGGACGTCGTGATCGCCACCGGATTGTTGCTGCCGGACGCCGATGTGGTGGCGTTCAACGCCCAGGTGCCGCTGGTCAGCGTCGCGCGAAGGGTCGACGGGGTGGACTCGGCCTGCACCAACAACCTGCGCGGCGCGCGGCTCGCCACCGAGCATCTCCTCGGGCTGGGACATCGTCGCATCGCGTTCCTCGCGAACCCGCAGACCGACGGCTACCTCGACCGCAGGCTCGGCTACCTGGCGGCCATGGGGGACGCCGGGCTGGCGGGTGACGTGGTGGTGTCGCGGTATTCGAGGCAGCAGGCAGCCGTCGACGCCCACGGCCTGCTGACCCGCGACCCGGCGAACCGCCCGACCGCGATCTTCGCCCACAACGACCAGGCCGCGTTGGGTGCGCTGGACGCGGCCGCCGAGCTGGGCCTCGGCGTCCCCGGGGACGTGAGCGTCGTGGGCTACGACAACTCCCAGCTGAGCCGGGGGGCGAGCACGAACCTGACAACGGTGGATCTCCACGGCAGCGACCTGGGCCGCGACGCCGCGGAACTCGCCCTGCGCCGCCTGGCGGACAGCGACGCTCCCCCGGAGACCCGCACCAGCGCCCCGTCGCTGGTGGTCCGGGGAACCACGGGCCCGGTGCGCGAAGCTGGTTGAGCCGGGCCGCGAGCGCCCCCTCCCCGAAGTCGGTTGAGCCGGGCCACGACGAAGGAGCGGCCCGAGTCAAAACCGCCTGACGGCTGAAAAGTAGACCCGACCACAAAACCCCGACCACCCTCACCACGGTTTCGACACGACCGACTCGCTAACGCTCGCAGGTCGGCTCAACCAACTTCCCCTCCCCAAAGCTGGTTGAGCCGGGCCGCGAGGAACGAGCGGCCCGAGTCGAAACCAACCCGCACCCGGTAGCCAGAGCTCCACCACGGCCACCTTGGTCTCGACACGCCCGGCCTCGGGAAGGAGCCCCGTCCCCGGGATCCCAGTTTCTCTGGTTTCCTCACGCCACCGGGGAAACTGGCCTAGCGTGTGTGGGCAACGGCCAGACGTTGAGGAGTCCCCGATGAAGTTGACCGGCACCTGCTTCGCCTTCGACGTGCCCGCCACCTGGACGGTGGAGACGAAAGAGGGGCTGGTCACCGCCACCTCGGACGAGTCGGTCGCGGGTTTCAGCCCGGACGTCGTGCTGCGGGAGTGGCAGGTGAAACGCCCCACCCGGTCCTCCCTGGCGCGGGCATCGTGGGCGAACCTCCGGGAGATCTCCCGGGAGATCTCCCGGGAGAAAACCGTCCTCCACGTGGAAGCGATTCCCGACAGG
>ERZ772764.1137-NODE-1137-length-17055-cov-4.385765_pt1 | contig 17055 bp, 25 predicted proteins | sample MGYA00512163_ERZ772764 | MGnify/ENA primary metagenome ERZ772764 (study PRJEB29015, sample SAMEA2737903) | human oral metagenome | biome: human oral; feature: human-associated habitat; material: dental | place: China | collected 2094 ... | reverse complement strand
TCCTATCTTTGTTAGTATCATAATTATATAATAAATTTTACAAAATTTCAATAACTTTTTTAATCAAAAAGATATATTTTTTGAAAAATATGTCAAAAAGATATTGACAAATTTAAAAAATAGTGGTACAACTATATTGTGATACAAAAGCATAACTTATTTTAAAAAACATCTTTTTGAATATAAAAATTATTCTTCTATTATTAATTAGTATTAAATAAAATAGAAAAAAATTATAAAAAAATAGCAATAAAAAAATATAGTTTATTTCAAAAGAAAAGGTAGAAATTTTAAAAGGAGTGAATTTTATGAAAAATAAAAGTTTAGAAAAAGAGGCAATTGAAAAACATTGTCTTGAATGCTGGGATGATGATAAGGAAAAAGTTTTAAACTGCCCCTGTAATAAATGTCCTTTGTGGAAATTTAGATTAAAAGAAGATAAGAAAGGAGAAAAGAATTGATGAAAATAGATACAGAAAAAGTGATAGAAGAGAAGGAAAATTATTATTTAAAGGCTCTTGAATGGTATTCTGAATACAAAATAATATCAAAATCTGAATACAGCAGTATTAATACCTGTTTTAATAATTATATTGAATGCCACGAAAACTCAATGAAATTTACTAAAAATTTAAGATGTAAACGGAGAAGCTGTCCTATATGTGATGAAATAGACAGAAGTGCCAAATATTTTGAAATAATGAAGAAAATAGAAAATTTTGAAAATAGATATTTGATATTTATACTGACAATAAATGGAAAAAATGTTGAAATTGATGATAAAAGTAGATTACAAAATGAATTAAATGTAGTAAGGACAAACTTTAATAAATTAGTCAAAAGTCCTTTTTTGAAAAAGACTGTAAAAGGATATTTAAGAGTAATGGAAATAGCCTACAATCCTGAAAGAAATTCTTTTCTTCCTCATTTACATATTTTACTATTTACAATAAAAGGGATATACAAACATTTTAAAATGAAAGAATTAAAAGAAATGATACAGACTAAATGGAATATTCTAAATGGATTTAAAACCAATGTTCATTTAGAAAAATTGGGTACAGAAGAAAAAATACAAAAAACAGTATCTTATTTAACTCATTCTAAAAAGAAAAGATTGAAAAATTTTTTTGATAATGATGAAAATAAGACAATACTTTCTGCTTATCTAAATATTATAAAAAGGAAAAGAATATATTATTGGAGTAAATTTAAAGAATAAGAATACTTCCTGTCAGACTTAGCCCCTTTGATTGATAATAACGAATCAAAAAAAAATAATTTTATGCAATAAATTTTTAAATTATTGAAAGTTATAAACAGAAAATATATCTAAAATACAAGTTAAAAATCAAAAAATGTAATATATAAAAATTTGCAACTTATTTTAACTTATTTTAGCTAAAAATATACTAATAAAAATAGAGAAAGTAGAGTGGTAAATATGAATTTAGAAGATAAGAGATTAGTATACTATACATTGAAAAGTAGAATTAGAAAGAAGAAGTTGAACTATAAAGAAATATCAAAAAAAATGAATATATCAGAAAGTGGACTAAATAAAAAAATGAATGGAAAAAATTTTTTTACACAATCAGAAATATATGAATTAAAAGAATTGTTAGAATTGAGTAATGATGAATTGGTACAGATATTTTTTTAAATAAATATATTGCAATAAAAGAAAAATAATATTAAAATTATAAAGCAGATAATGCTTTTTAGTTGGATTTTCAGAATGGAGAAAATATGAAAAAGTATAAAAATGCAAACGGTACAGGGAGTATAACAAAAGTTAAAATAAATAGAACGAATCCTTTTAGAGTTAGAGTTACTAACCCTGTAACTAAAAAAAGACATTCTTTGGGATATTTCAGCACTAAAAAGGAAGCAACAGAAGTATTAAACAAATATTTTAATAATCCTTACAATTTAGAAAATCATAGAATTAAATTTAAAGATTTGTTTGAGTTATTTAAAAACAGTAAAAAAGATATTGTTGCTAAAAATACTTTGAACAGTTACATCAATAGTTTTAAACGATGTAAAGAATTACATAATCTGGTTTTTAAAGATATTAGCACTCCAGTATTGCAAAATCTAATAAATGATTTAAATTGTAGTATTTCAACTAAAAGTATAACAAAAGGATTTTTAAAAATTTTTTGGGACTATGCGAGAGAAATAGACATATTGGAAAAAAATAGAGCAGAATTTATAAATTTACCAAAAGAAACTGAAATCAAAGAAAAAAAACCTTTTAATTATGATGAAATAGAAAAATTATGGGAAAACACGGATATAATATGGGTAAAATATATTTTAATTATGATTTATACAGGTATGAGAATCGAAGAAACTGTAGAATTGAAAAAGGAAAATGTAGATTTACAGCAGGAATTTATACACGGTGGAAATAAAACTAGAAAAGGAAAAAATAGAAGCATACCTATTCATAAAGATATAGTTGAAATTATAAAAGAGCTTTATGAAAACAGTCCAACAGATTATTTAATATACAATGATAAATGGATATTCAGTAAAAAAAAGAATGAGAATAAGCCTTTAAGAAAAAATTATTTTCGTGAGAAATTTTATAAAACATTGGAAACTTTAAAAATTAATAAACATAAACCTCACGATTGCAGAAAAACACTAGCGACACTTATAAGTAATCAAAAAATAAATAATATTGTGATAACAGATATAATGGGACACGAAAATATTGCGACAACAAAACAATATTATATTCAGACAGATAAACAAAAACTAAAGTTATCAATGAATAGTTTAAATTTTAGAAAAACTTCATAGAAAGCCTTAATTATAGGCTTTTTTCTTGACATTAGTTTTAGTCCAACGCTAGTCCAACGGATAAAGTAAATGAGTACCTTTTTTGGAAAAATCACAAATAAATAAAAAATCTTAAAAAATGAAAAAGGTAATAGAATACCTTTTTGGTACTGTATTACCTTGCTTTATAAAAAAATGGCAAAAAAAATATGCTACCCTTGTGATAGCATATTTAAAAAGTAGTTTTGAAGAAAAAACTACTTTTTTAACGAAAAGCCAATGTTTATAGGGGTTAAAATTCAAAAGGTAACCAACGGGTAACCAACGGAAAAAAGTAAAAAAATAAATCCGCTATTTATGGGGGGTTGCGAGTGTCAAAAAAATATCACTACATTGCAACTCTAAAAAGAAAATCTAACTAATAAAAAAAATAAAGATTATCCAAAAACGGATAGTCTTTTTTTATTTGATAAGTGATTCAAAACTTAAAGAAAATATGGTATAATAATATTACCAATCCAAAGCATAGTAGTGATATTTGTTAGCACTACTCCAAATAAATATTTAAAATGCAACCAGTTAGAACCAAAAATGCAACCAGTTCTAGCGGTTGCAAAATATTAACAAATATAATAAATACAATGGTTAGAGATGACAACCAAAAATAAAATGGATTGCAATTTTTTTCAGTAAATGCACCAATTAAATAGAATTTGCACCAAAAAGAAAACTGATGCAAACAGTAAGCAAAAGCAGGATTGATAAGTGTTGGAAGTGGTAACAAAAAATAAAATAAATGGCAAAATTTGGCAATAAATGCACCAAAAGCGAACGAACGTTAGAACATTAAAAAGTATTTTAAAGGCAATGAATATAATAGTTAGAGAATAGTGCGAATGATGATTAGCGATGACACAAAATGACATAGTGAACGTTAAAAAGCGAACGAACGAATAAAATTAAATACTAGAATAATAATGGGCCTGCTATGAAAAATGGGCTTTTTTTATTGATTAAAAGTTAAAATAAACATTTTGTAATATTTATAATCCACATTGTTTAAAAAAATTAAATTTTTGTTGCACTTTTAAAATAAAAAAGGTAAAATAAATTATATCAAAATTAGGAGGGAGATTATGAACAGTAATTTAAAAGCCTTTATTGAGGGAATAGCGGACATAGTTTATCAGCCTGAAATATCGTTGAAAAGAAATTCTAATTTTGAAAAAGATGATTATAAAGCATTAAAATCGGATTGGGAAAAAGTTGGAAATGATATAAGAAGTGCAATGAAAGAATATAGCAAGTGTCAAAAAGTAGGTAAATAGAATGGTGAAAAGAAATAAAAAGCAAATAGCAAAAGCCCCTAAAAATCACAAAACAGAAACACAGATCCAAAGTGTCTCTATACGTTCAGCGCCAATACCAACTTATCAGGAATTACAAGGGTATGAAAATATTGAAAAGGGGTTAGCCAGCAGGATTGTGGCAATGGCAGAACGGCAACAGAAAAACAGGCAAAAGATAGAAATGCAGGAATCGCAAACGTTTCAAAGAAATCAAGAAAAACTTGTAAATGGTGCAATAGTTTCAAAAATTCTAGGGCAGATAATTGGCGGTATTGCTGTTTTATCGGCTATAATTGGCGGTATATATCTTTTAAGCATAGGCAAAAGCCTTGAGGGTTATACCTCTATGATTGGGGCTATTGGAATGTTAGCCGTTTCATTAGGGTTAAGAAATAAAGACAAAGGCAATAAAGAAAAAGAATAATGGGCCTATCAACTTAAATCGTAGTTATTGGATTAACTGCGATTTTTTTATAAAAAAAATAAAATCCTAAAAAGGTACTTCCAGAAAACTTTTACAAGGCGAGTGGGTTCGAAGCCCCAGAAAAAATATATACACCAATTTTTTTAAATTCTATGTCCTGTCCGATTTTTTATAGGTATTATTGCTAAAAATATAGTTAAAATGCTATGTTAAAGCGAGTTATAAAAATAATTTTTCCGGAAAAAAACGACATTTAGGGGAAATAATATTAGCCGCTAATAATTTTAAGGGCGATTTGAGAACATTTTACACTTTTATACCAAAAAGTAAATTATCGAGCTTGAGCGGAATGCTAAGTGCCGTAGAATTGATTTTAAGAATAAACCCACAAAACATTTTTTAACACTTCAGGAAAATTTTCAATTATACACATCATATTTCAGATATAAGCGCTTTGATAGTCTAAGCCATAGTTTTATACCAAAAAGTAAATTATCGAATGTGGTGGGCTTGCTAGACACCATAGAATTGATTTTAAGAATAAACATTGAAAAAGAAATTATAAAAATTGGCATGAAAACTTTTCATATTAAATCCAATATAAAAACTGGTATATGAAATTTATATATCAGGTACGGAAAATATCCGTATCAGGTATTAGACAGGACAACTCAAATTTGAATAGTCATATTTTTACTGGGCACAAAAATGAGCCAACCTGAAAAATCAGTTGGGCGGGAACGTTCTTCATAAAGATGAACCCCTATTACTGAAATTTAAGTAATAGCCGTTAGTCAAAAAAACTAATAACAAATGAGCCTATTACAAAAAAGCCTATAAAAACCCGAATATCTGAAAATATCACTAATTAGTGATAATTTATAAGTAATTTAAGAACATTGAATACCCTAGACATAGTTTTATACCAAAAATCAGATTATCAAACGTGAGCGAAGTCCTAGACCCAATAGAGAACATTTTAAGAATAAATTGAGAAGTTAAAAATGAGAACCAGTATATTTTTACTAAAAAATACTAATTTTTAACTTGCTGGAAACGCTAAACTTGAATTAGGGTATAAAAAAATAAAAGCCCTAAGTTAGATTGGGAGTGCGGATATAAAAACCTAACACTATTAATTTTGAATAACATTAAAAAAATGTTTTATTTTTTAATATTTAGCCCCCTATTCGGACTTTAAGGAGAAAAGGCCCTTGTAAATTTAAGTATTGCTAAGTTTACAATGCTATTAGAGCCACATAGATAAGTCACACGTATGATAAATGAGTTAAGCAGGGAAAATATTAAAGAATTGAACGGAAAGCCTGTATGGGCTTGTATTTGGCTTATATAAGGGAATTATGATTGGTTTCTCAAAATTAGGAAACCAAAAATTGATTTATGACACGTACCACGGTACGAAAAATTTTCATATCAGGGTTATCACTTATTTATCCTGAAAAAAGTTATAAGGGAAATTATTGACTTTTGTTGACGTGTTGGAAAATGTTGGTATAAAATCACGTTCGCCATAAGGGCGAGGGCAAACAGCAAAATATATTGTTTATTGAATTTTCCCCACAAGCGGAGAAATAAAAACAACCAAAGGGAGTTATATTATCCCTATTGGCTGTATTCAATAATTATTCACGACCTATATTTAACATAGCCCGTATTACCTGATATATAAATTTTATATACTGGCTAACAAAAGCTAACACAGTAGATTTTATCTATGCACTTCAAAGGGTGTCGCTTTTAACTACCCCCCTAACAATCCGTTCAATAGGGGTAGGCGATTTGCCCAGTCCTTTAACTATGGGTGCACGATTCGTTCAGTCGTTTATGGTGTCATTTTGGTGGACACCATAAAAATGAGAGGGCAGAAGTTTTGCCGTCTGATTTATTTATATTTTTGATTGCGAAAAAATCGAAAGATACAGAAAGTCTTTCACTAACCTGTCACCGTCAATTATAAATTCAATATTATTATAAAAATCATTAATATCTATTACTAATTCTTTAAAATTTACTGAAGTTTTTGGAATTATTATTTTTTTGTCTTTTATCTCTAAATAAATACCAGTCCTAAAGATTTGTTTTAATAAAAAAGTATGACCATTAGACAATATTTTATTTTTTAATTGCACGGTATATTTTTCTAAAAATGTTTCAAATCGTTTTGTAAAATCAAAAACTTGAAAATCTAAATCCAAAATATTATCTAAATCACTAATTTTAATATCTAATATTTTACATATTTTAGGCAAAAGTGAGAATGGTATATCACGTTTACCATTTTCATATTGTATATATGACACACGACTAATCCCTAATTTTTGAGATATTTCATTCTGTGTTATTTTTTTGTTTTTTCTAAATTCTTTTATTTTTTTACCAACTTCCAATTTCTCAGAATACATAATAAACACCAATCCTTTATTTTATATTATATATCACATTAACTTTTTTTTCAAATTAAATAATTTTACAAAAAGTAAACATAAATTAACTTTTTTGAAATATATTTAATAAAATGTATTGCTTTTTTTACTTTTTTGTGGTAATATAAAAATGTAAATAATAGTTTACTTAGATTTAAAAAAAAAATAAATTAAGTAAACATACATATACTTATTTTAAAGGAGATGAAAAAAATGATACAAAAAAACATCTTAAAATCAAAATTATCATTGAAAGAAAAGACACAAAAGGATTTAGCCAAAGCATTGGGATTATCCAAGGTTAGTGTAAGTAAAAAGGTAAATGGGCTATTAAGATTTAGTTTACCCGAAGTGAAAAAGGTTAAAGATTATTTGGATCTAACTAATGATGAAGTTGTTGAAATATTTATAAATGAATAGGAGTGATAGAAAATGAAAGAACTAGCGATATTAGCAGGAAATAACAAAATAATGATTAATGGGATTGAGATTGAAACAAAAGAGTATAAAGGGCAAAGGGTTATAACATCTTATGATGTGGCGAAATTGCACGAAAGAGAAGTAAATGATGTTACAAAGAATTTTAATAACAATAGAGATAAGTTTATTTTGAATGAAGATTATTTTCTTATAAATAAAAACGATATTTCTGAACGAAAAATTTCCGTTCAGGAATTTATACCAAACAATGTGAAAGAAATACCTATATTTACAGAAAGTGGGTATTTAATGCTAGTTAAGAGTTTTACAGATGACTTGAGTTGGAAAATTCAAAGAATGCTAGTGAAAAGTTATTTCATTGTAACAACTGGACAAATACAGCCTAAGCAACTAACTAAAATAGAAGCCTTGCAAATGGCACTTGAAACAGAACTTGAAAACGAAAGATTGAGAAATGAAAACAAGGCCCAATGTGAAATAATAAAGGGGCTAAACGGAGAACTAGAGCCATATCAGTTAGAGGACATTATAAACAGAATTATAAGGGCAACTGGTGGAAACTATGGGGCTAAATACAATGAAGTTTATAGAGTGTTTAAAGAACGTTACCACATTGACTTAAAGACTAGAATGACTAACTACAATAAGACCGTAAGGGCAAAGGACAGATTTAAAAGCGTGCTTAAATATGCACTAGCCAATAACTACGGTAAAGACTTATTGAACGTAGTAACAACGTTATTTCCTGAAAGTGTAAAAATTGTAAGGGACGGAATCAATCAAAACACAGGGCTAGGAAAAGATGAACCATTATTATTGGATTGATCCGAAAATGGAAAGTTACGGTGTCGGAATGATACAGGAAATGAAGCCATTATTGGCTTGAGTGGGCCTGCTATAAACAGGTAACGGACAATTACAGTCAAATAAATTTTTGTGAAGTTTGTAGTATAATTTATAAAAAAATTTAAATTATAACTTGACAATAAGTAACTTACATAGTATAATAATTGTAAGATACTTATAAGGGAGAAATAGCAATGGAAAAGAAAAGAAATCTAAAAGTGTCTTATGGTAAAAGTGGAAATGGGACAGGAGCGATATTAAGAATACCAGTACCGTTTTTAAGAGCCTTGGGAGTATCACAAGATGAAAGGGAAATAAGCCTTGAACTTGTTGAGGAAAAAGGGCAAATAATCATTACCAAGAGATAAAAAAAAGCCCTATAAGTACCTAAAAAGATAATTATAGAACTTTGTAGTATAATACTATCTCGCAAATAGATTATACTACAAACTTCGCAAAAATGCAAAAAGAGTTTTGTAGTATTTTTTTATACCTAAATTTTAGAATAAGCAATTATAACACATATCAAAAAGCAAATAAATAGGCATATTCAATATACTTCAGGCAATAAGAAAATACACTAATATTTGATTGTAGGTTAAGCGATGGGCTTAATAATTTTAAGATACAACGTGAACGGTGCTACGTAATGCTAGAACGGTTAAATTTAAATATTGAAATGGAGTGGTGGAAAATGAAACACAAATTTGAAGCATTGGAAATGGTAAACAAAAATAGCGACAAAGCAAGGGAAAAGGCCCGAAATAAAATGATTAACAGAATAAAAAGAATGATTAAGGGAGTGAAATAATTGGAAAAGAAAATAAGGGAAGAAATTTTAGGCGACAAGGCAGATGAGATAAGAGAGGAAATATGGCAAAAAGAGAGATATGCGGAACGTGAGAGCATAAACCTTGTTAAAAATGAAAAAATAAAAGAAAAATTAATTGAACTATTTACAGTTATACAGATAGCGAGAGAAGAAATAATAACCAAGGAACATCTACAAAAAGTATATAGGGAAAATATCAGTAATATGGATATTGAGAACGTTATACGTGAGAGTATAATTGCAATTGATATATTTACAGAGGAAGAAAAAGCAATAAAAGAAAGATTGGATAAATTGAATTAAGGAGAGCGGATTAAATGAAAGAAATGAAAGTAAGAGAAGAATCAATGGAAGAAAGCATAATAGAATGGGCTAATTATAAATTTGAAATAGAGAACAAAGAAAAAATGGACATCATTTTCAATGAACTAGAAAGCAATAAAAAAGCAAGTGATTTATTGGTACATTTGATTAATGACGTTCAAGATACGTTTTTTGAACTAGGGAAACAAGTGGCTAAAATAGAAAATATGAAAATGAGGGGATAAAAATAGAGTTATTAGAAATACTAGAAGCAGAACTATTGGAAATACCTGAAATGGAATTAATAGAACTAGAAAATATAGAAATAGGAGTGAACGAAAATGAAAGCGATCCAGAAAAACAAAACGATAACAAGTCTAGAATTATTAAAGAAAATCAATGAGTTAAGGGAAAAGGAATATTTAGAAAAGGCAAAGGCTGGAACATTAACTGAAGCTGAAAGAAAAAGGGAAAAATTTATAAAATTACGTCATAATAACTTTATAAAAGTTATAAGAGATGAATTTTCAGAAGAGATAACTGGGCTAAAAATTTACCTTAGTGAAGACTTAGGGAAATGTAATAAAGATAAAGATACAGATAAAGGGAAAATTTACGTGAACAAATACAAAGACACAAGCGGAAAAGAAAACGAAATGTTTGTATTGGCACTTAATCAAGCCAAACAAGTGCTAATGAGGGAAAGCAAATATGTGAGAAAAGCCGTAATTGGATATATAGACTACCTAGAGAACCAAAACAGACAATTAGAGGAACTTACAAGGCTTCAGGCAAGGGAATTGGCTAAAGCGACTAGGAACATTGAAACGTTGAATATAAAGGCCCTTTTATATTACGGCAAGGTAAGCAAACCTAAACAAAAGTTTCACTATATCCATTATACAAATTTAGCCAGAGATATAGCAGGAATACCGAAAGGGCTTAAAAGAGATGAATTGACACAAGGGCAACTAGGAATATTACAGCAAGTTGAATTAATAATGAGTGCTGTTATAAACGAATGTATAAACGAACAAATACCATTTACACTTATATATCAGGAAGTTAGAGAACGTACAGAAACCAAAGCCAAAGTGCTGTTAAAGGCATTGCAAAAGATTGAAAGTGTAGACAATGGGCCTGTATGGAGTTTGGAATATTCAGAGAATAAGGGGGAAAATAGTTATGAACAGTGATGAAAGAGCACAAGCCATAATTAAGGGATTTAAAAAATTAACTTTGGAACAAATGGAACAAATGCTAATCAAATTAGGAATACCAACAGATAGAAAAATAGGGAGTGATGAAAATGGTGGAAAAGAATATGCAAAACGTTAAAAGAAGTGTTAAAAGAATAATGGATCATAAAAATTACAACGAGGATATACAAGCTGTATTAGATAAACTTAACGAGGAAATAGACGATTATAGGCTATATGAACGGCATTTAAGAAGTGTTTACGAACTAATGGAACTAGGTATCAAGATAACGGCGTTATCATACAATTAAAGCAGGATTGGAGAAATGAAAAATGATAGAATTTGAAATATTAAAAGAAGTTACATTGGCAATTAATCAGGACAGAGAAAAGAAAAAGGCAGAAAAGATTAAAGAATGGAAAGCACGGGCTAATAATGTGTCAGAGTATATATGCAGTCTGCCTATATCACACAGCCAAAGAAATCAATTAGTGGATAAAATAACCGATTTATTAGATGTTGCATTGGACTGGAAAGCATTAGAAGCGGTAATAAACGAAAGTAACGCAATTATGAAAATATTTGATGAGGACAACGAAGACAATGGAGAAAAATTATCATAGTATAACGGGGGTGAATAGAGGTGAAAGAAGTACATTGTAAGCACTGCGGAGCATTTTTATTTGGAATTGAAAGCGATTGTAAATATTATGTTACAAAGTGTAAAAAATGCGGTGTAATAAACCGTGGAAGCACTTCGCAGGTATTTAAGCCAAAGAAAAAGAGCGGAAAATAAAAAAATGGCTTGTTATAACAACGTAGGGGGGAGTTATAGCAAGCGATTTTAATAAGATTGATGTGTAATTTTATATATCAATTATACCATATCACAGCAATTAAAACAATAAAAAGCCCCTATTTTTAAAAATGATAACAAATAAAAAATGTAATATTAAATACCATAACAAATTTTATAATTTTTGAATAAAAGGAAGTATATAAAAATGTAAGATTAGATACCATAACGAACTAAAAATGTAAGATTAATAAAATATTAAATAAAAATATATAAATAGAATTGGGTAAAATTTTTTTGTTTTCTTTATATAGTTATAATGGGATCGAATTTTACATTTTTAATCATTTTTCATTCAAAGATATAATCTATATAGCATAAATAAAGGCTTTGAATATGAAATAAACTATATAATTCTAAGGAAAAGGCTAATAAAAAGATGATGATGTTGATGTTTTATTGTTGAAAAAAATAAGAGGTAATTTATTAGGGAAAAAGATTGCGAGAATGCACGACAAATTTAACATTTTGATAAAGATTGGGTAGGAAGTGAAAAGAATGGAAAAAAAGGGGAATTATCCTAAGCGTTATAGATATACAGAAGCTGAAACAGATAGGATAATAGAGATATTAGAAATCATAGAAGAATACAGAAAAACAAATGAAGTTGATGAAATAATGGAATGTATAAACAATGAACTTTTATACGGTTCAGGGGAAATAAATTATGTTACGAGATGTAAACGGCAAACGTGTCCATTATGCAGGGAAAACAGAAAATATAAGACATATTTAAAATTAAAAGAAAAGGTAGCCAAACAAAATGGAATCCGCTATATATTGATGACATTTAACGGCAGGGAAATAGGAGATTTAACAAAACTAAGTGATGAAGTTGGGGGAAATAATAGCATAGTGGCACGGATTGTGAGAAAAAAGAGCATACAAGCGATAATGTTGGGGTATATAAAGATAGTTGAAATATCGTACAACAAATATTCAAAGCGATTATTGCCACACGTACATTTATTGTTAGCAGTTAAAGAGGACTTTAAAGAACATTGGATCAGAAAAAAAGAGATAGACAAACTAGAAAAGACTTGGAAAAAATGGAAAAAGGAAACCATAACAAACGCTATTGATGTAAAAATAGTGAAAGATACTAAAAAAGATATTGATACAGTATTAAAGTACATAACGATAGTAAACAAAAAGCGTATAATGAAACTAAATGATATGGAAATAAGGGCCTTTTTTGAAATGATAAGCGAAAGAAAAAGGCTTTTTACGACTTCAGGGATATTCAAATAAAAATAAACATAAGATATTACAAGTGATAAAAAATATATTGATTTATTAAAAGAATGATATTAAAATACAAAGGCAAGTAGTGCCTAATTAGTTAGATTTTTGGATTGGTGGGAAATATGAAAAGAAAAAAGAAAGCAAATAGGCAAGGGAGTGTAACAAAGACAAAGAAAAACAAGCCGTATTGGGTAAGGGTTACCGATCCAGCCACAGGGAAACGAAAATCGCTTGGAATGTATGCGACAAGGACAGAGGCACAGGAAATATTAAATAATTATTTGGTAAATCCTTATGAGATAGACAACAGCAAGATTATATTTAGCGAACTGTATAAACTGTTTATCAGCAACCAAAGGGAAATGGTAAAAAAAGCAACCCTTGAAAGTTATAAGAACAGTTACAAAAGATGTGAGCCGTTACATAGCCTAGTATTCAGGGAAATAAAAGGCCCGCAAATGCAACAGGCTATAAACAACTTGAATACAAGTTCAGCGACAAAGCAAATAACGAAGAACTTTTTAACAACGTTATTTAACTATGGAATGGAACTTGAAATAATAACCGTAAATAGAGCCAAGTACATCAAAATACCTAAGGAATCAGTACAAAAGGAAAAAAATATATTTAGCAGTTATGAAATACAGAAACTATGGAATAATATTAACACACAATGGGTTGACTATATTCTAATTATGATTTACACAGGAATGAGGATTGGGGAACTTGCTGGGCTAAAAAAAGAAAACGTTGACCTATTGCAAGGCTTCATAAATGGCGGGAACAAGACAGAGAAAGGAAAACACCGACAAATACCGATACACAAGGATATTTTCCAATTAATTAAAGGCTTGTATGAGAAAAGCCCCACAGATTATTTGCTATACAACCAAAATTGGATTTTTAAGAAAAAGGAAAAAGAAAATAAGCCGTTACGGATTAATTTTTTCCGTGAACATTTTTACAAAACATTGGAATCTCTAGGAATGAGCCACAAGCCACACGATTGCCGAAAGACCCTAAGCACTCTAATGAGCCGACAGCAATTAACAACGACAGCCATAACGGATATATTAGGACACGAAAACATTGAAACTACGAACAAGTTTTATATTAAGACAGATAAAGAAAACTTAAAAGCCGAAATGAATAATATAAAATTTTATTCGGATGAAAGCAATATGACAAATTAACAGACTTGAAAAGGTAACCAACGGGTAACCAACGGAAATAATATAAAAAGTTTACCCCGCATAAACACTACGTTTAATAATTAGGTAATTGAAATGAGATAAACAAAGTGGAAACTGCTTCAAAGCACCGCAAATACTAAAAAAATACGCCACCCTTGTGATGACGTATTTAAAAAGGAGTTTTGAAGAAAAAAGTTTTCACTTTTTCTATTGGTCAGGTATTATTATACAGGAATATTCTTATAATAAATTTTTTATTTTCTTTGTTTTTTGTTTGTAGAATAAAAATAATGAAAATCAATTAAGCCCCATAAATACTAGAGTCATACGACTAAATATTACTGGGGCTTGAAAAAAATTATAAAATTTTTTGAATTTTTTTACTACTTAGCATGATTTTCTTTATGTGGACTGCAAGTTGAACCAGTTGAACAATGACAGCAGTCTGTTCCACAAAGATTTTTATTTTTTTTGTAGTCCTTGTATATTTTTCTAAATACTGCAAATACGATTGCAGCTGCAATTATAGCGATGATAACTGTTTTTATTATCATTTTCTGCACTTCCTTTCAAAATTTTATTTCATATCTATATAAATAGCCTTGCGATATTGAAGAATAAGGTTGATACTACGTAAGGCAGAATTAACAGCATTGACACTTGAAATGCTAATAATTTCCATCCAAATTCTTGTTTTAAAGCTCCCATTGCTACGGCACATGGCACTACCAAAAGGACATACAGCATAAATGAGTATGCTCTTAGCTGACCATATTTGTCATTCCACAAGCTTCTAATTGCTGGAATGATGTTTCCACCTGCATCTTGGTCAAGCTCCTCCTGACTTTTCATTTCCAATGTCGCAATTTTAAAGGTTGCAATATGTCCTAATGATTTTACTGACTCTACTGCTGCTCCTCCCAATCCGACTACTTGATCTTTTAAATCTGATACAAAATTATATTCTTTTTTCTCATCATCTCCTTGAGATAATAAAATTTGTCCTAAAAATCCAACTACTGTTTCTTTTGCAATAATACTTGGCACAATAGAAGCCACAGGTTCCCATCTATCACCAAAACCAGTTGGCTTAAATACAGGCTGAACAACTTTTGCTGCTTGACCTATGTATGAACTTTCAGCATCTCCTTTATTTGGGAAATATTGGAAGAACCAGATAATTAACAGGATTCCTAAAACTATTGTAGTTGCTTTTTTTATGTAAGAAAAAGTTCTTGATCTCATATTGCTCCAGACAGCCTTTGCGCTTGGAAGTCTGTATGGCGGCAATTCTATAAGCAGCTCCGTATTATTTCCTTTAAAGTATTTAAATCTTTTTAATACAAAAGCTACTAAAAGAGCCATAAATACACCAAAAACATAGATTGAAACTACTACTAAAGCTGCATTTTTACTGAAAAACGCTGCTGCAAGTAATGAATAGACCGGCAGTCTTGCTCCACATGACATAAATGTTGCGATAACCCCTGTCAATCTTCTTGTTTTTTCATCTTCCAATGTTCTTGTTGAATAAATTGCTGGAACTGTACATCCAAATCCGATTAGCATTGGGATGAATGCTTTTCCCGAAAGTCCAACTTTTGTCATCATTTTATTTAAAATAAATGCAACACGAGCCATATATCCGCTTTCTTCAAGAATTGCCATAAAGAAGTAAATAAAGAACATAAGTGGAACGAATGTCAATACTGAACCTACACCAGCCAAAATTCCATCAAGTATAAAGCTGCTTAACCAATCTGGCACTCCTTCGATGGCGTGACCTACATATTTTATGACAAAGTCACTGAAGAAACCATCAATCCAGTCGATAAACGGTGAACTTCCATCAAATACAATTACGAAGACAGCATAGATTATAGCGAGAAATGCTATTCCACCGAAAAACTTATTCAAAAGAACTTTGTCAATTTTATCAGTTAATGCAAATTTATCTCCAGTCCCTCTTTTTAGGTTCATTGAGATAATTCCACGCACTATTCCGTATCTTTCTCTTGCCAAAGCATCTTGAGGTTCAAGTCCGTAACGATTCTCAATATTTTTCTTTTCAGTTTCTCCAATATTTGAGACACTTACTCCAAATTCAGTTTTCACTCTTGCCGCTACATTAGTGTCATCTTCCAAGATTTTAATTGCTAACCATTCTACTGGATATTTTTCCAAAACTTTTTCATAAGATTTATCATTTTCCAATTTATCCTTCAAACTTTTAATATTATCTTCGATTTCCTTTTCAAATGGCAATCTATGCTGTATTTTTTTATCTGAAGAATTTTTTTTGTAAAGTTCTACAGCTTTTTCCATAAGTTTGTCTACTCCAGCTCCAGATCTTCCACTTGTGAAAATAACTGGCACTCCCAATTGCTTTTCAAATTTTTCTATATCCAATTGATAGCCAATTCTTTTAAATTCATCTTCAAAGTTAAGTGCCATCACAACTGGAATATCAAGTTCCTTTAATAAAGCTGTCAAATAAATATTTTTTTCAAGCGATGTGGAATCTAGTACATTAATTATCACATCAACTTCTTCATCCAGCAAAAAATCTCTTGAAACTCTTTCTTCTGCCGTACTTATTGATAAATTGTAAATTCCTGGCAAATCAATTAATTTTACATCTTCATCTCCGACCTTAAAAAATACTTCTTTTTTTTCAATTGTTACTCCTGGCCAGTTCCCCATTTTTAAACTTGCATGTGAAATTTGATTAATTAAAGCAGTTTTCCCAACATTAGGATTTCCGACAAATGCCACATTTATCATTTTACCACCTCAATTTGAATGTGATTTGCTAAATTTGTACTAATGACAATTTTAGTTTCAACTGTCTTTATAAGGACATTTCCATTTGCAATATTTTCAATTGTACATGCATCTCCTCTACAAACTCCTAGACTTAATAATCGTGTGTCCAATTTTTTTTGATCAATGTCCTTTAACAAAAATTTGTCTCCGACTTTTCCTTCTACTAACGTCATGTCAGAACATCTCCTTCCATTTTATGCTTTGTGCAATATTTATTTATTTTCGATTTACAAATAACACTTTTATACCCAAACTAATAAAGAAATTTTCTTTATAATAAAGCACTTTATAATAATTACAAAA
>ERZ772764.1135-NODE-1135-length-17068-cov-6.522130_pt1 | contig 17068 bp, 14 predicted proteins | sample MGYA00512163_ERZ772764 | MGnify/ENA primary metagenome ERZ772764 (study PRJEB29015, sample SAMEA2737903) | human oral metagenome | biome: human oral; feature: human-associated habitat; material: dental | place: China | collected 2094 ... | reverse complement strand
ACTCGTCCGCATCCGTGATACCTTCCTTGCCAGACACGACAAAAACGATAACATCTGCTTCGTCCATAGCAATCTCAGCCTGGTGTTTGATTTGCTCCATAAAAGGCGCGTCAACATCGTCAATTCCGCCCGTGTCAATAATACTAAACTTACGGTTGAGCCAGCTTGCTGTCGCATAGATTCGGTCGCGGGTCACCCCTTCAACATCTTCCACAATAGAAATTCGCTCACCGGCAATCCGATTGAAGAGCGTTGATTTGCCGACATTGGGACGGCCGACAATGGCAATAGTTGGTAAGGCCATGTTTTTCCTCTTTCATTCTTTAGGACAGAGCCAAACTCCGTCCTATTTTTCTAATTTCTTTTCTTTAAACAATTGGTCGATAGCCTGATTTGGCTCTTGACCAAATTGAGCAGCTAGGCGCTGACTCCAAGTTTCCTTAGCTCGCTCGCCAGCATATTCAGTCTGTACGCGGTCATAAGCTTGAATAGTGGAACGATCCTGTTCACGATATTCTTCCTCAAAGGCCACTGCTTCATAAGGCAGCCGCGGTTTGACTGCATGGTTCTGGTTGGGAGTTCCCAGAGCAATCCCAAAGACTGGATAAGTGTAGTCCGGTAGCTTAAAAAGCTCTGCTATTTGACTGGCAGCATATCGAACCAGTCCAATGATTACTCCACCATAACCCAAACTTTCAGCTGCTAACAGGGTATTTTGTCCAGCTAAAGCAGCATCTACTGAGCTAATCAGGAGATTTTCGGTTCCTTCAGGGTAAAAACCATCCGTGTGCAATTGAACGCCCTTTTGAGCACGATTGAGGTCGCCAACAAAAAGCAGGAAGGCCGAAGACTGCCGAATGGCTTCTTGAGGCACCAAGTCAAAGAGGGCTTCTTTTTTTCTTTGCTTCGCACTACAATGATAGAGTAAGACTGGAAATTCTTCCAGCTGGACGCAGCCCGCCCAGCATCAATGATAGCACGTAATTCCTTCTCCGAAATCTGCTTCTCCGTAAAGCGGCGGACAGATGTGTGAGCATTCATCACGTTAATTGTTTCATTCATCGGCGGTTCTCTCCTTCTAGGCGTACCTCCTGAGCCAAAAACTTAATTCGCTCCATAACCCGCTTGGCCTGCCAAGTCTCATCGCCATTCTTAGAGCTGGCAAAGTGACGCTCTAAATCCGCAAAACTAAAGTTAGAAGTAAAGAAAGTTGGCAGATTTTCCTGCATACGGTGCTGGAGAATGACCTGCAAAATCTCATCGCGCATCCAGGGGCTAGACTGCTCTGCACCGATATCGTCCAAAATCAGCACTTGAGCCGTCTTGACCTGGTCAATCTTTTCCTTGACCAAGCCGGAACTGATCGCATTCTTAACATCCAAAACAAAGCTTGGATAGTGAAGCAGTGTCGTTGAAACACTGCGTTTTTCTGACAAATCATGCGCCAGAGCAGCCATCATGTAGCTTTTTCCGACACCAAAATCGCCGTAGAGATAAACAGCCTTCTGATAATTCGGAAACTCAGCAACGAAGTTGGTCAACAGTTCAAAAGCCTTGTAGCGACCAACATCGTCCAGATCCACCTGTGCCAGACTAGCCTCCTTGAGACTGGCTGGTAGACTGATAAGATTGAGACGGCTTCTAATGGCCTCCTGTCTCTCTTGCTCAATCAACTCTGGCGTCTCCTCATAGGCAACATCCGCATAGCCTTCATTTTTCACCAAGATTGGCTTATAGCCCTTGGCAATATAGGTCTCGTCCCCCAGCAAAAAACGGTTGCGCTCCGTAATATACTGGTTAAACTTGGAGACACTCCGCTGAATCTCAGCTTGGGTCAGCTTTTCCTGCTGGATAAAGGCTGCCACATCTGGATCGGCCATAATCTGCTTGACCAGCTCCTGATAGTCAAACTGCCGCACCTTATTCATATGAGGCATATTCTGTCCTATTTTCTCCATTTATTCGCCTCCTCCTTCAAGTTTGGCTAAGAGCCGACGTTTCTGCTCTTCTAGCTCGGCCTGCTTCTCTGCACTCGTTTCATTTTTATAATCCGGCTGACTCCAGTCAGGTACATTGCTCTTGGTAGAGCCTTGTCCAGATTTAGCTGGACGGTTCTGGGGCTGCTGGTTGCGCTCACGGATTTTCAAGACTGCTTCCTCAGCTGTCGTCACCTTTTGATAAGAAAAATCATTAGCTACCTTGAGGGCATACTTTTCATTGAGATTGGCTGAATCCACCTTATTAAAGGTCAAGAGCAAGATTACGTTGATAACCTCGTCCAAAAGGCCTAATTCAGCTAAATCTAGCAAAAGCTTTCTCTCCGTCCTCGTAATAGCAGCCTGACGGGTTTTTTTAATTTCTGCCAGGAAAACCATTGGCGATGTTCGTTTCGCTTCTTGGATAATAGACTGCTCCTGCTTAGAAAACTGACCTTCTACTGGCTTCTGAGCTAGCTTTTGCTTCATCCGTTTGGTAGAAATGACCTGAGAAACAGCAGTTTCTCTAGCCAAGACATAGGTCTCATACCAAGTCCACTTCTTCTGTTCAGCAATTGCAAACAATTCTAATAAATCTTCTTTTTCATTGGCAAAGCGAAGATTGTCCTGAGCCATCCGTTGCTTGAAATACTCCAAGTCAAAATCATTGGTCTTTCGCACTGCCCTTGCTTGCTCAGCTTCCATACCAAACACCTGCATAAAAGGCTTGATCAATTTCTCTCCGCTAGGATTTTCTGGTCGCAGGGCATCAGCAGCAGCTTCGCCGATTTTCTTTTCCAAGAGCCGACTGTACACATTATGGCTGAAAAATTCCTCCGCAGTTAAGGTTGGGTGGAGTTGAATCAGATATCGGTCATCTGTTTGAAAAAGGTCCACTAGCTTAATCGCCGCCAAACGCTCAAAACTTTCTTCTAAAATATTAAGTCCAAAATCTAAATGATTGAGAATCTGACTGAAGAGGTGCTGCTTTTGCCCATTATCCCCAAAAGACAGCAGATAAAGATAAAGCGTTACTGCTTCTCTCCCCAAAATAGGCAAATAGAGCTTGGTTAAGACAGCAATATCTGGGCTGACTGCATTATTACGCAAGAAAGAAAACTGATGGTTTGGTTTCATTTATTTGTCCTTTTTCTTCTTGGACCCCTTGGTAATCTGCTTGAGCAGGCTTTCCAGCTCGCCCACATCCTTGAAACTCCGGTAAACACTGGCGAAACGAACGTAGGTGATTTCATCCAGCTCTGCCAGTTCATCCATGACTAAGGATCCAATATACTCACTATTGATTTCATTGTCGCTCTGACTGCGGATCTTTTGCTCGATTCGGTTGACAATCTCCTCTATTTCGTCACTAGATACTGGCCGCTTTTGAGCGGAGCGAATAATACCGTTAAAAATCTTATCCCGAGAAAATTGCTCACGTGTCCCGTCCTTTTTGACAACCACTAGGGTTCTCTCTTCGACGCGCTCGTAGGTCGTGAAGCGGTGCTGACACTCCTCACACTCACGGCGGCGGCGGATTGTATTTCCATCTTCTGCCTGTCTGCTATCAACTACACTTGATTTATTCCCACCACATTTCGGACAACGCATACCATTTCCTCCTAGAATCCTAATACTTCATTATAACACGTTTTCAAGAATAACAAAAGACAGCCGTTTGGGGTGTGAAATTTCGCCATTTTCTCCTAAATATGTGTTTATCAAAAAGAAAAAGCGAGGCAAATCTGTTGCATTCACAGTCTTGCCTCATCTTTTTACTATTATAAAGTCACTTGCACTTCTAAACCGAAATGGTCACTGACAACAGGGGTTTCTTTCCCGTCAAAAACGACAGCGGAGCGCTCAACGTCCATCCCTTGACTAGTGAAAACATAGTCTATCTTCAGAGCATGCTTATTATCATCCCAGCCTGCGATAGTTCCTTCTACTGTTGCCTCTCCGATAGCTTCTTTTGCAGCGGTATGACTATCCTGCAGCTTCAGCGGACTGGCTAAGATGGCCTGGTAGCCTTGCTGGCCGACCGGATTGTTGAAATCACCCATGAGGACCAGAGGACTTTCTGCTTTTAGCAGCTCTGCTTCAAGCTTAGCCCATTCCCCCTGAAAGCCTTTGTCCCACCAAGACAGATGGCAGGAGGCAATTGTCAGCAATTGTCCTTCTACCTCAGTCTCGGCTAGCAAGACCTTGCGGGTATGGTAATCCTTAGGATCATTAGCCTCTGATACCAGAACTTCTCTAGGAGCCATAGGATTTCTAGATAGGATTGCCACTCCTTCGTTGTAAATATCAAACCCAATATGATTATAGGCCCAGGACCAATGATAGTCCAGTCCTGCCTCAGCCAACTTTTCTACCAGACATAGAGCAAAATGGTCTTGATGAATCGCAATCGCTCCTTCAACCGCCTGATAGAAAGGAGCCTGAACAACCTGTTCAGACTCCGTTAATTGATTGACTTCCTGCAGGCAAATGACATCATATTTTTCTTGAAGAATGCGCTCTACCAACTGATTAAGCTTAGTTTCTTGCTCTTCTTCCATCCAACTATGAGTATTTAATGTCAGGAATTTTGCCATGATTTCTCTTTTCTATATTACAATTCAACCTTAGCAACAACTGTCTTAGCAGATGCTTGTCCAAGTTTTTCTACTGTTACAGACTTGATAGCTGTTGCATTTGTGAAGACTACGATTGTTGAAGTTTCACGTCCTGCTTCCTTGATTGCTTCCAAGTCAGCTGTGACTAGAAGATCGCCAGCTGCAACTTTTTCCCCTTCAGAAACATGAACTTCGAATGGTTTACCTTCGAGGCTAACAGTTTCCAAACCAATATGTACCAAGACTTCCAGACCGTTATCTGTCACAAGACCGATAGCATGCTTGCTAGGGAAGACGCTAGTTACTGTACCGGCAACTGGTGAATAAATCTTACCATTTTCAGGCTCAACTGCAAATCCATCACCCATCATTTTTTGTGAGAAGACTGGATCTTTAACATCTGCCAAGTCAATAACTTGACCGTCCGCAACAGTTTCAACTTCCTCAGTCACACCTTTGTAAGAAACTTCGGCAGCAGCTGATTCTACTTTTTGGCTAGGAAGTGTTTCAGGAATCACTTCACCAGAATCCAACAAGTCTTGAATATCAGATTTAAGAACGTCGGCTTTTGGTCCGTAGATAGCTTGAACACCTTGGCCTTTCATAACCAAGCCCATAGCGCCTTCAGCTTTCCACTGTTCTTCTGTTCCAACTTTTTCAGCATCTTTGACAGTCACACGCAGACGAGTCATACATGCATCTACATCAACGATGTTAGCACGGCCGCCAAGAAGATTGATAACATTTACCGCTTGAGAAGCAGCAGCAACTTTACCACCAGTTGACTCTGATGAAGAAGCTTCATCTGAACCTTCAGCAGTTTCATAGTTGCCGTTACGTCCTGGAGTCGCGTAGTTGAACTTCTTAATCATGAAGTTAGAAATGAAGTACATCACAACACCAAAGAGAATCGTTACCCAAATGAAGTTGATGATATCCATCCCTAAGCCAGCATTGATTGCCATTGGTGTACGAGTCAAGAATTCGATAGAACCGAATGAGTGTACACGAAGGTTGACGATATCAGCCATTGCAAAAGCAGCACCCTGAACAACTGAGTAAATCAGGTAAAGAGGAGTTGCTACAAACATAAACATGTACTCGATTGGCTCAGTAACCCCTGTCAAGAAGGTCGCCAAGGCAGTCGCAATCATCATACCTTTGTATTTGTGTTTCTTGTCAGCATCCACATTGTGATAGATAGCTGCTGCTACCCCCATAAGGATACCAAATGAACCAATCATCTGACCAACTTTGAAGCGAGCAGGGTGAACAGTCTCAAGTAAGTGTTGGTAAGTAGAAGGATCAGCTGATTTCGTACCAACCAAGTCAGTTACCCAAGCCAACCAAAGTGGATCTTGACCAGCTACGGTTGTTCCCGCACCAGAACCAGTAATAACCTCATAAACACCACCTAGCTCTGTGTAGTTCATCGGGATGGTCAACATGTGGTGCAAACCAAATGGAAGCAAGAGACGTTCCAAAGTACCATAGATGAATGGTGCCAAAACTGGCGCAGTATCTTGTGAGTTAGCAATCCAAACACCAAAGCTGTTGATACCTGATTGAACAACTGGCCATACAAATGACAAAACAATTGCTACGATTGCTGAGCGCAAGATAACAACGAAAGGTACAAAACGCTTACCATTGAAGAATGACAAGGCATCTGGCAATTTACGGAAGTTATAGTATTTGTTGTAAGCTGTTGCTCCGACAAAACCAGCGATGATTCCGACAAAGACACCCATATTCAGAGCTGGTGACTCCAGAACGCTGATGAAATAATCAGAAACCTTAATAGAAGCACCAAACATGGTTTTAACTACAGCTGTCTTATCAGCTAACATATCACCAGTAACGCCAAACATAACACCAGTAATACGGTTAATCAGGATAAAGGACAGACCAGCTGCAAAGGCACCGCCAGCTCGCTCTTTAGCCCAGCTTCCACCGATAGCCAAAGCAAAGAGGATATGCAGGTTACCAATAACCCCCCAACCAATCTGCTCTAAAACACCACCGGTAGTGACTAAAACACCTAGATTTGGATTAATCATCGGAATCGATTTACCGATACTAATCATCAGTCCTGCTGCCGGCATAACAGCAACGACCACCATCAAAGCTTTACCGAATTTTTGCCAAAATTCAAAGCTAAAAATGTTCTTGAATGAATCTTTCATCATTCAGACCTCCTTATATTTTTTGCAAACCACTCCTTTTTGTGAAATCGTTTGCATTTAGATACATCTATTATAGCACGATTTTTTATTTTGTAAAGGCTTTTATAAAAATATTTTCTCTTTTTTTGCATCCCAAAGGCTAAAATTTCTCTTTACCAGCCATATTCTTGCTGTATTTTAACGAAAACGATTGCATAAAACAACCAGAAAGTCCGCATTATTTCTCCTATCAATACTGTAACAAGCGCAAAAAAACTCCGTCTCCTAAGGAGAACAGAGTCTTTAATTTTCTATTCCTGCATGGCATAACCAATACCGCGAACGGTTTTGATATAACTTGGCTGCCCCTCCACATCAATTTTACTGCGCAGATAACGAATATAAACATCTACAACGTTGGTCTCTGTTGCACTCTCGTACTTCCAGACACGCTCCAGCAGTTGCTCACGGCTCATGACCTTATTGCTGCCCATCAGGGTTACCAGCAGATCGTACTCCCGCCGCGTCAGCGCAATGACTTCCTCACCGCGGTAAACCGTATGATTTTTAATATCCACTCGCAGATTGCGGTAAGAGGTCGGAATTTTCAAGAGGCTGCAGTGCTGGTCGATAAAGTCGCGTCCGCGGAAAATGATGGAGATGCGCTCCACTAAATCACTGATAATGAAAGGCTTGACCACGTAAGAAACGGCAAAATGCTGGATTGCCTCCTGCTGCTCCGCAATCTCCTCGCGACTAGCCAAAACGATAATAACCGAAGCTGGCTTAATCAAGCTCAGCTGCTTAGCAAAATCGCTGGCAGTCATATCTTGAAGATCATAGTTGAGCAAGAGCAAGTCATAATCCACATCTTTAGCCAGAGACAATCCCTCTTGACCAGTCTCAGCTAAATCTACAAGAAAGCTTTCTTTTTGCAGTTCCAAACTCACAAATCGTGCAAGATTTTTTTCATTTTCTACTAGTAAAATTCGCTTTGCCATAGGCCTATCCTATTTTTCATCGTACCAAGAATAGTGGAAGGTACCTTCTTTGTCTTTACGGTTGTAGGTATGAGCACCAAAGTAATCACGCTGCGCCTGAATCAGATTAGCTGGCAGATTTTCTGCACGGTAGCTATCAAAGTAAGCAATGGCACTGGAGAAGGTTGGTACTGGTACACCTGCTTGCACAGCCAAGCTGACAACATCACGAACTGCCTGCTGATACTTAGCCGTAATATCCATGAAGTATTCATCTAAGAGTAGGTTTGCAAGGTCAGCATCACGGCCGTATGCGTCTGTAATTTTCTGAAGGAAGCGAGCACGAATGATACAGCCAGCACGCCAGATAGAAGCAATCTCACCAAACGGAAGATTCCAGTTGTTTTCCTTAGAAGCTACACGCAATTGAGCAAATCCTTGAGCATAAGACATGATTTTTGAGAAGTAAAGAGCCTGGCGGATCTTTTCAATCAACTCTGCCTTGTCTCCCTCAAAGCTGAAAGCAGCTGGTTTTGGCAATACCTTGCTGGCAGCAACACGCTCATCTTTATAGGTAGAAATGTAACGCGCAAAGACTGACTCAGTAATCAATGGCAGTGGCACACCTAAATCCAGTGAAGATTGACTGGTCCACTTGCCAGTTCCCTTATTGCCAGCCGCATCCAGAATGTAGTCAACGATTGGGCCAGCTTGACCTTCATCGTCCTTGCGTGTCAAGATATCCGCTGTAATCTCAATCAGATAGCTGTCCAGCTCGCCTTTGTTCCACTCCGTGAAGATGTCTGCCATTTCACTAGCTGAAAGGCCTAGCAAGTGCTGCATCAGGTCATAACTCTCAGCGATAAGCTGCATATCTCCATATTCAATACCGTTATGGACCATTTTTACATAGTGACCAGCGCCATCAGGACCGATATAGGTCACACATGGTGCACCGTCTTCAGGAGCTTTAGCAGAGATTTCTTCCAAGACATCCGCTACCAACTCATATGCTTCTTTTTGACCACCTGGCATAATAGATGGTCCTTCCAATGCGCCTTTTTCACCTCCGGAAACACCTGTACCGATGAAGTTAATACCAGAGTTAGCCAACTCTTCATTGCGGCGAATTGTATCTTTGTAGAAAGTATTCCCACCGTCAATCAGGATATCACCCTTATCCAAGTGAGGAAGCAAGGCCTGAATAGTCGCATCTGTACCAGGACCAGCTTGAACCATCAGCATAATCCGACGTGGCTTTTCAATAGAGTTGACAAAAGACTCCACATCATAGCTTGGCACAAAGTTTTTCTCAGGATGAGAGGCAATGACGTCCTCTGTCTTATTTGCTGAGCGGTTATAAATGGCAACTGTATAGCCACGAGATTCGATATTTAGGGCAAGGTTACGGCCCATAACAGCCATACCAACAACACCAAAATTTGCTTTAGTCATTATGTTCTCCTATAGTTTGTTTGTCTTATTTTATCATTTTTAAGGCTTAAAAGAAAGTATTAAGTCGGTGACGGATTGTGAGGGTGGGTGGATGGATAGAAAAACCAAGCTCAGATGTAACTGAACTTGGTTGGGGGAGTTTACAATGAAGTAGAGACTTTCATAATAATCTCCAAATACCTAGCTAGAATGTCCTCCGACTGAACAGTATGAATATCACGACCATCCAGATAGGCATTTGGATAGTTTAACAGATAAGCCTGAAGTGTATAATAATGGACTAATGGCATACACCACTCTGAACTCGTTGGTCTGTTCAAATCCCAACTCAATTCCCCCAACACCTGAGAAGAAAGCTGCAATGTTATACTTCTCAGAGCGGTTCGAACTTACAGAATTTGTCATGTAGTTACCTGCTTTCTAGAAATTTGAAAAACAATTTAAATTTAGATACTATCTATTTCAGTATCAAGATTTGGTAATAATTTTGCTTCTGTCTGATATGTCAAATGTTCTCTGTACATTTTTCTTGATCGTTCTAATATCTCATTATATTTCAATATTTCAATATTACTTATTTCAAGCATCTCCAATTCTATCTTAGTGAATTGAATTTTGTTATTTGTACCAACTATTCCAGTATCTTCAGATAAAATAAATATTACTTTAATCTCTTGTTCTTCAACAGATCCAAGGGATGGAATATGTTGCTTCATAGCTCGTCTATAATTAGTTATTTGCTCAATAATCATATTGAAATTAACTTTTGCATAGCCATCTGGAGTATTCTTTTTTAGCTCAATTATGATTGGATATTTTTCTTCCGCAACTCTTATTGAAATATCTAAGAAGTTTCTTTTAAATTCATTGTTACCTTTATCTAAATTAAAATACTCTTGATTTTTTAGATAATCTGTTTCAGTAGGATTATTTCTATCTATATTCCAATATGGATTAATCAACCAAGGATTATCAGATAAATGTTCCTCAAAAAGTTTTTCTTTTGCATCAGTTTGAGACATTAAGTGTTCAAGCTCATCAATAGCACTCAATCGACGCTTTATCAAGCTTGCATGATTTAAATCTTCTGATTTTGCAATATTCTGTATTAGTTGAATTAATAAATCTAGTTTTACTTCTATATTTAGTTCACTATCAAATGTCTTAATTAAATCATCGCCTTCCAGATTATTAATTACACCAGCAATTGAAGTAATCATAGAGTCAACTGCTTTTTCATCTAAATCTGTATCATCATCTAATCTAGTTGAAAGCAACTCAAGAAGTTTATTATTTATATCCTTTTGATTTTTAGAAAGACTTGCCAACCAATCTTTATAAGATTGGTTTTCTTTTATCCGTTTAGGTAGATTATCAACCATTCCTTCGCGACGTTTGTATCCCCATTGTTCAATCACATAGTCTCTGATGGTATCAAGATTATTAATCAACTCTTCAACTTGTGGAATAGAATCATCAAGTCCTTGTCTACTTGATGTGATGGGGTCATTTAAACCATCTATAAAGTCATCAGCTTTAATTTCTCCAACTATATAACTATTAGCAATCCTTGCATTTGCTTTGCTTTTCAAAATATCTTCATCGGCAATTTTCCCATTTGCTAGAACTATAATATTAGCAAAACTGGCACTATCTTCATTTTTTAAATCTTTAGGTGTAGTTGCCGTTCCTATCCATCCACTAATTTTTGTATCAAGAAAATAATTCTTTATATCATTGTTTTTATTATACTCTTCGAAATATTTTAAATTCGGAAACTTATGTTCTAGTCCTTCAGTTGAAAAATCTCCAAAATAAAATAAATACTCAATTTTCCCGTAATATGAATTTGAATCCAGTTCTAATTTAGTATTATTTATATATAGGTCAAAATTCATTTTTATCTGATCAATATAAAATCTCCTTGAAAGCTGAGTTTTTATATTATTAATAGTTGCATTAGTAACTTTACGACGAGTATTCGTAATTTTCACAATAAAACCCGAGGAATATGATTCATATTTTGAAAATTCACTAGGAAGATCAACTTGTTCAATGTTCGCTTCATAACTATCACTAGAAATCATATCTCTATATTTTAGAGTAAAGTTAATCCATTTTTTAGATCCAGAGTTCTTAGAATATACTGTATATTCATCACCTAAACTGAATGCTGCTAATTTGCCAATACCCTTTTTCCCCATTGGTTTTCGTTCAGATAAACCATTAAATGGAGTTTCCATCTGCTTTTCAGAGCCAATAATTGCATACTTATTTTCTAACTCTTCAAAAGAAAGCCCCTTACCATTATCCACAATAGAGATGGAATCATCGGATAAGTGTATATCCACTCTTGTAGCATATGCATCATATGAGTTTGCTACTAATTCCGCCAATGCAGGCGGAGTTGTTGAATACAAATTTCTTCCTAAATGTGTCACAGCATTATTTGCAATAGAAAATTTTAAACTAGACATTGCCTACCTCTTCTAAGTGTTTAAAAATACTCTTACCAATTACTTCACCTAATTTTGGAGGAACCGCATTACCAATTTGAAGTGCAACTTGGGATATTGGATAGTTATCACCTTTTTTAGGATCTACAAACTCATAATTTAACGGAAAAGTCTGTAAAAGCGCTCCTTCACGCAGACTTAATGCTCTATCTTGTTCTGGATGTCCAAATCTCCCATTACCTATTCCAGGAAACTGAGTAGTAATCGTATTAGCTGGTTTGTCCCATTCTAAGCGACCATATACAGAACCAAATGACTTCCCGCTCTCTTTCTTATAAGCTTCCAAAAGTAAGTCTTTATCCCAATCTCTCCAAGTGCCTCCAGGCTTAGATTGTCTAATCCTTTTTAAATTTAAAGCTGACAAGTTTCTACTCCTATGGAGTGGATCTTGAACATAAGTCTCACCAGCTCTTATTTCAGGTAAATTTCCAATAGTATCTCGTAGAGTAGGGTAATTATTGGGGCTAAACTCTGGTTCAAGTAAAGATATATCTCCAAATTTCGAGGCGAGGAGAAGAAGTCGTTTTCTCTTTTGTGGCACACCATAATCAGGAGCATACACAACTTTATAAGTTACCTTATAGCCGTTCTTTTCCAATATATCCTGAAAACGATGAAAAACTTCTCTACTTTGCATCTGAGGAACATTTTCCATTGATACGATATCTGGTTTTACAAGCTCAATTTGTCTACCAAAATAATCCAAAAGATCCATTTTTTTTAATGTGTTCTCATTGTTTTGATATTTATGGCTATACGAAGAGAACGGCTGACAAGGAGCACAGCCAATCAATACCTTTATATCCGTATCCTTTGGATACAAATTTGAGATTTCTCTATCATCAATTTCTTTAACATCTTTTAAAATAAATGTAGCATCGTTATTATACTCATAGGCAAATTTGCTTTTTTCATCAATGTCATATCCTGCAATAACATTAATACCTGTTTTTTGAATACCATATGTTAGACCGCCTACGCCACAAAATAAATCAATTGCATTTATTTTCATATCGGCCTCCTGTTACTTTTTTGCTTTTTATCATTCATTATATCATAAATCAACTTAAAAATCAGTTGTGAAATCAAGTCAAATTCACAACTGATTTTAATAACTTACACCAGTTTCCTCATCTCATCAATCCGCGCCACAGTCGCATCGTACTTGGCTTGGTAGTCGGCTTGTTTGTCGCGTTCTTTTTGGACGACTTCTGGTTTGGCGTTGGCTACGAAGCGCTCGTTAGAGAGTTTCTTGCCGACCATATCCAGTTCTTTCTTCCATTTGGCTAGTTCTTTTTCGAGACGAGCTAGCTCTTCCTCGATATTGAGGAGGTCTGCTAGCGGCAGGTAGATTTCTGCACCTGTGATGATGCTAGACATGACCAGCTCTGGCAAGGCAAGGTCTGCTGCGATTTCCAAATGCTCAGGATTGGTGAAGCGCTTGATGTAGTTGATATTATCCTTGAAGAAGGTTTCCAGCGCACTGTCTGTCGTCTTAATCAAGATAGTAATTGGCTTGCTTGGCGCCACATTGACCTCAGCTCTGCTATTGCGCACCGAACGGATCAGGTCCTTGAGGGCTTCCACGCCAGCTGCTGCCTCGGCATTTTCAAACTCTGGACGAACCACTGGATAAGCCGCTGTCACAATGGTGCCTTCTGAGATTTGTCCAAAGATTTCCTCAGTCACGAAAGGCATGATTGGGTGAAGCAGGCGCAGGATTTGGTCCAGCGTGTAGAGGAGGACAGAGCGAGTGATGACTTTCTCGTCTTCATTGTCGCTGTAAAGCATTTCCTTAGTCAGCTCCACATACCAGTCGGCAAATTCATCCCAAATGAAGTTGTAGAGAATGTGTCCAGCCACACCAAACTCAAACTTATCGAAGTTCTCGGTGACCTTGCCAATGGTTTCATTGAGGTTGTGGAGAATCCAGCGGTCAGTGACATTACCTGCCTGACCAGCCGCCACCTGAGCAACATTCTCACTCGCCGCATCCAGCGTCAAGCCTTCATTATTCATAAGGATATAGCGGGAAATGTTCCAGATTTTGTTAATGAAGTTCCAAGAAGCATCCATTTTCTCGTAAGAGAAGCGCACGTCTTGTCCAGGGGCAGAGCCGTTTGACAGGAACCAACGCAGGGCATCGGCACCGTATTTGTCAATGACATCCATTGGATCAATCCCGTTTCCAAGAGACTTGGACATTTTGCGGCCTTCCTCATCCCGAATGAGACCGTGGATGAGCACGTTTTGGAATGGCTGACGGCCAGTGAATTCCAAGGATTGGAAGATCATACGAGACACCCAGAAGAAGATGATGTCGTAACCTGTTACCAAGGTTGAAGTTGGGAAGTAACGTTTGAAGTCTTCTGAGTCGACATCCGGCCAGCCCATGGTTGAGAATGGCCAAAGGGCAGAACTGAACCAAGTATCCAAGACGTCTTCGTCCTGAGTCCATCCGTCACCTTCTGGAGCTTCTTCACCGACGTACATTTCACCCTCAGCATTGTACCAAGCAGGGATTTGGTGACCCCACCAGAGCTGACGAGAGATTACCCAGTCGTGGACATTTTCCATCCATTGGAGGAAGGTATCGTTGAAACGAGGTGGGTAAAATTCTACCTTGTCGTCTGTAGCTTGGTTGGCAATAGCATTCTTAGCCAATTGATCCATCTTGACGAACCACTGGGTAGACAGACGCGGCTCAACCATAACGCCAGTCCGCTCTGAGTGACCAACACTGTGGACACGTTTTTCGATTTTAACCAGAGCACCGATTTCTTCCAGTTTCTTGACAACCGCTTTGCGGGCTTCAAAACGATCCATGCCTGCAAATTCGAAGGCCAAGTCATTCATAGTTCCGTCGTCGTTCATCACGTTGACTTGTGGCAAGTTATGGCGTTGACCAACCAAGAAGTCGTTTGGATCGTGGGCAGGCGTGATTTTCACGACACCTGTACCAAACTCAGGATCTGCATGTTCATCCGCAACGATTGGAATTAGTTTATTAGCAATCGGCAGGATAACATTTTGACCAATCAAGTCCTTGTAGCGTGGATCTTCTGGATTGACCGCAACAGCAACGTCCCCAAACATAGTCTCAGGACGAGTGGTCGCAACTTCGAGGGCGCGTGAGCCATCTTCCAGCATGTAGTTCATGTGGTAGAAAGCACCTTCGACGTCCTTGTGGATGACCTCGATATCAGACAGGGCTGTGCGAGCTGCTGGGTCCCAGTTGATGATAAACTCACCACGATAGATCCAGCCTTTCTTATAAAGCTCAACAAATACCTTGCGAACAGCTTTTGACAGTCCCTCATCCAGAGTAAAACGCTCACGAGAATAGTCCACAGAGAGGCCCATCTTGCCCCATTGTTCCTTGATGGTCGTCGCGTATTCATCCTTCCATTCCCAGACCTTATCGAGAAATTTCTCACGACCTAGGTCATAGCGGGAAATGCCTTGATCCCGCAAGCGCTCCTCGACCTTAGCCTGAGTCGCAATCCCCGCGTGATCCATCCCTGGCAGCCAAAGCGTATCAAAGCATTGCATGCGCTTCTGACGGATGATGATATCCTGCAAGGTCGTATCCCAAGCGTGACCAAGGTGAAGTTTCCCAGTTACGTTTGGTGGTGGAATCACGATCGAATAAGGCTTAGCCTTTTTATCGCCTGAAGGCTTGAAAACATCCGCATCAAGCCATTTTTGGTAACGACCAGCCTCAACCTCGGCTGGATTGTATTTAGGTGAAAGTTCTTTAGACATGTGTGTGTCCTTTCTCTATTGTATTCATTTTATTTTGAATCTGCTTGGCAACTTCGGCTGCAGACAGATTCGTATTATTTATTTTAAGGTAGTGGTGCAACTCATTCGGTTGATTTTGAGAATTTAATTGAAGTGTTTCATTGGTCTCTAAAATTTCTCTTTCAGATACCTTAATATGTCGTTTTAAGGGTTTGTGCTTTAAACGGTTCTCCGTTCTATTTCGACGTAAGAGCTCCTCAAGATTTGTTTCCAACTCAACAAACAGAATCTCTTGATGATAGTCATCCAACAAATCCTGAATTTTCTTCAAATACAGCAGCTGGTACTGATTTGAAAAATCAATTACGTCTGTTAAAATCACCGATCGATGATTCCTAGCTCTTGCTCCAAGGAAAGAAAAGGTAAGCCCTCGAACAAACTCCCACATTTCCTCTGTAAAGTCCGGATAGATTTCCAGTGCAAAATCTATGGCTTGATGGTTATAAAAGAGGGTAGCATCCGTCAGTCGAGATAACTCTTGACCAATCGTCATTTTCCCAGAAGCCGGAGCCCCAATGATGAAAATGTGCATCAAACCACCTCCCACTCACTCCTCAGCAAGCCATATATCAAACTGTCACAGCGATTGCCTTGGGCATCTTTGCGGTCTCGAATGCGAGCTTCGAGGGTAAAGCCTAATTTTTCCGCTACTCGTTGACTTTGGACATTGTAGCCAAAGCAGGTCAGTTCAATCTTGTGAAGACCTAAATCTTTAAAGCCTAGATCAATCAAGGCACGCGCTGCTTCTGGGACATAGCCTCGTCCCCAATAGTCTGGGTGCAAGGTATAGCCGATTTCCAGCACATCATCTTCATGGCGATGGTTGAAATCAACAGAGCCAACGATTTTATCAGTCCCTTTGACAACAATCCCATAACCTGCTGGGAGATTCTCCTTTTGATTACGCTCAGGAAGGATATGCTCTAGGTAATAAATCTCGTCTTCCAAGGTCTTGACGGGCGGAAAACCTGCTGGGTAGGAGACTTCTGGCCGACTGGCATAGTCAAAGATATCCAATGCATCAGACACGGTGCGGACTCGCAACACTAGCCGTTCCGTTTCTAGTCGATCTGGTAATCGTACCTGCTCCATCTTCCTGCCTCGCTTTCTACAAAAAAACGCCCCTGTCATAACTATGACAGGGACGAATGTATTTATCCGCGGTACCACCCAATTTCGGGCAGAGCCCGCATCTTTAATCTTTAAAATAAAAAGACAATAATATTTCATTTTCATTCATCAGCAACCAGCTTTGACGCATTTGTGGACTTCTCAGCACCGCCACTTTCTGTAAAATGCTTGACTCAAAACACCTCTGATGAACTTATTCTATCACCTTTCAAGCGAAAAATCAATAATTTCTCTCCCCCAAAAGTCCATCTGGCAGGTCATGAAATCCTTTGCCCGCCTGATAGTTGGCGAATTTTCCTAAAAGGAACTGGTAAGCATCTAGACGACTTTCATAGCGAATGGCTGCTTCCTTAGCACGCTCATCCTGGTCCGCCTCGTAGACCGCCTGACTCTCCTTGAGGGCCATCTCGTTAATCATGACCT
>ERZ772764.1134-NODE-1134-length-17071-cov-3.664433_pt1 | contig 17071 bp, 28 predicted proteins | sample MGYA00512163_ERZ772764 | MGnify/ENA primary metagenome ERZ772764 (study PRJEB29015, sample SAMEA2737903) | human oral metagenome | biome: human oral; feature: human-associated habitat; material: dental | place: China | collected 2094 ... | reverse complement strand
TGACCAACCCAAGCGAGCGCGCTAGACTAGAGTCATCAACAGGGAGGAAGAGAGAAGCGGAACCCCACCGACCATCTCATCCTTACCCCGGGAAGATTGAGAACTACATATGCGAAGCAATGCAATAGACGGTTAAAAATTGCTTCGCGCGGCCGGTAGGCCAGTTGCAGTCCGTGCCATAAGGTCACTAGGGCGCCCCATTAGCGCCGACGATGCGTCGCCCCGTTCCTCCGGGAGCGGGACAGTGCGTCATCGGCCGGGACGAACCGAAATGATTTTAGGTGTACAACTAACGGATGTAAGACGAAGTATACGGCCCGGTAAAGCCAAGCGGGTAGCTCAGAACTACCCCGGCCCGCCGTTGCGGGCGAGAGGACTCTGTCAAAAGAGTACCGGGCGCGGGACCGAAACAATCCCCACCAATCCATCCCCAACCTAAACCGAGAGGAATTCTCATGTACACCTACGCCCTCACCCACACTATCCCCGCCGACGACGCCGATGACTACCGGGACGCGATCCCGGTCCCGGCCGAGAAGCTCCCCATCACTACCCTTGCGGAGTGGTTCCGCTCGCAGGAACACACGAACCCCGGCGCCGCGGCCCGGGCCGCGGCCTTGCTGCTCGCCCAGATCGGTGAGCGCGCGGACACGCACGTCATCACGGGCGCGGATGTGGCCTACGCGCTCGCGGCCGGCAGCGAGCTCAGCGACGACGCCTCGGCCGATCCCGAGGATGTGTGGGACACTGCCACCGACGCCCGGCGCCGGCTGTGTGAGCACTATCCGGCCGCCGATATGGCGGACTACCTCGTGCTCCCCTATGACACGCGGGCCGATGAGATCGCCGCGCTGTGCGGTGAGGGCACGGCCTACGTGGTGAATGCCGAGCGCCCGGATGACGACGCCTACGTCCGACTTCTCGACGACTTCGATCGGGATATCCACGCCGACAAGCAGGCGCCCTATGCGCCGCGGCTCCGTATGCACTACGGCATGATCGAAGCTGAGCACACGGAGGGTGTGTGCGCTGTGTGCGAGCGGGACCTGTTCGATAGCCCGGATGACGGGCGCGCCAATGTCTGGGCCTACTGAGTAACCCCGTCCCTTACTCCTACTATCAGCCCGGCCGCCCTACCCCAGGACGGAGGCCGCAGCGCGGTTCGATCCCGCGCCCGGGCGCCCTTCTGTCCTCAGCCTCAATACACCCACCCTAGAAGGGATCTGAAAATGAACCGTCCGCACTCCTACTTCGCCGTGACCCGTGAGCGCGCCGCCAAGCGGCAGGCGCACCTCAAGAGTATCCTGCCCCGAAACATCGCTGATCACGTGAGTGTGGTCCGGTCCGGTACCATCTGGTACCGAGGCGTTATCGTCGGCGATTTCCTTCCCGGCGGCACCATGATCGCCGGTAGGGACCGCCGGGTTATCTCCGTGAGCGACGCTCAGGGCCTCACGGCCTTGTTCCGCGGAGTTTTCTTCCCCGCGGACTATGACGACGCCCGGACCGCCCTGGACGCCCACGAGGCGCGCCGTGAGGCCTGGCTGGCCGGCGATGACGCGGCCGCCGCCAAGGCCGAGCGGGCCCTGCGCCGCCTGCGTCGGGCGCCCATCGTGGTCGGCTGACGCCGGCCCACCAACCAACCGTATACCCCGCGCCAGCGGGGATGCGCCCTTGAAGGCGGGCGCTCCGCAACGATGCGGCCCTACACAGGAAGAGAGAACCGAAATGAAGATCCGAGACGCCGCGCCGATCGCGGCCGCACTCGTTTTCGCCGGTGCGCTGGGCACCGGCATCGTCGCACTCATCGCGAGCGGGGAGCCCGTTCCCGCCGCTCAGCCCGCCCCGGAAGCCGTGGTCACGACGACGCAGGAACCGGAGCACATGGCGCCCCGGTGTTTTGAGTCCTCAGCGGCGGGCGCTGAGGACTGCGTCTGGGTGCCCGTTGCCGCCTGCCTCACCGACGAAGCGGGGGATGACGCGATCCCCGACGGCTATGACGGTTGCTTCTGGGATGCCGAGTCCCGCGGCAACCGTGAGGGCGCCTCATACGTTTACTGGCGCCTTAACCGGGGCTGATGAGCCCCGCCCCGGGAGAGAGGATCGCCGCGGCCCGCTGCCGCCCCGGGGCGCGGGGCTCGAAATAATTCGAGCCCTTGAAGAGAGGACCATCATGATCACCTACCTGAACCTGACGCCCCACGCTCTGTATGTCAAGACTGTGGACGGGGAGTACATCACCATTCCGCCCGACGCCGAAGGCCCGGCCCGGGTTATCTACGATCGGCTTCCCCCGGAGCAGACGACCATTCAGGGGCACGAGATCTCCGTGGCTGTGGCCGGCTCGCCCCGGGAGATCATCGGGCTTCCGGAGCCCGAGGAGGGCGTCGTGCTCATCGTCGCGAAGGCGGTGGGCGACGCGGCGCCGGCTTCCCGCGGGGACCTGATGAGCCCCGGGCGCCTGCTCCGGGACGAGGACGGTAAGGTCATCGGCTGCGACGGGCTGACGCGCCGCGCCTGAACAAACCACCAACCCAGCCAAGGCGGGACGAACTTCCGCTACGGCCGCCCCGGGAGGAGAACTCTAGCCCGTTCGCCGCGGGCCCTGGGCGCGATTGTCGTGCAACTCCGCACGGCACGGAGAAGAGAGAAAGGCGACCTTTGAGCACGAACGAAGCGCTCGTAGAGGAAATCAATCGGTTCATCCAAAGCACTGTGAAGTTCGGCCGGAAAGAAATCGTCGCGTACGGGGATTGGCTTTACCGCCTGTCCGATGAGGACTTCAAGGCGGCGGGCGACCTTCTGTTCCGCACGGCCCGCACGGGGCGTCGAACCGGAGATTGGAGTCCTCTCCCCATGCTGGGCTATTGGTGCCGTGAGTTCCAAGCCGAATACAAGGCCGTACAGGACCAGAGGTTTCGTCGGCCCCGTCCAAAGAACGACTCGCTGGTAGATAATCCGGAACTCTACGAGGCCGTAGATGCTTTCGCCAAGCGGCAGACCGTAACCGGCGACGACGCCGTTCGGGAGTACGCCGACTGGCTGGAAGGCCTCTCCGACGATGACTTCAAGACGGTGGGGAACATTCTTTTCCACACATCCAAGGCGGCACGCAAGACCGGAGACTGGGGTCGTCTGCCCCATCTGCGCTACTGCGATTGGACGTTTAGGAAGACCTACCGTTTCGTCCAATTGCGCCGCCCGCACTAACACGCATCCACACAGAAAGGAAAACCAGAATGAACCCGAATACTGTGCTGACAGCTGAGAACTGGATCGAGGCGGTTCCCCACCTGGGGGATTACCCCGTCCGCCCCTACATGATGCTTGTGGAGGACTTCTACTACGCCCCTTCGGGGTTCTATAACAGGGAGGACGCCTTCCTCTTCCAGCCCGGATGGGGCGGCGTCGACGGGAGCGATCCCATTCTCTTCCGCTTCGAGGATCGGCCCACGGTGGGAGAAGTCCGGGACAGGATCGCATCTCTCCTGGTCTCCTCCTACCTCGTGCAAGAGCGGGACGACGCGCCCCGATTCGGCCTGGGCGCGGAGTCGGGCTCTATCGTGACTCCGTGGGGCGTGATCCCGGCCCGTGTCGTCTTCGCGCCGTCTGATAACGAGGACGCCGACGCCCCGTGGGACAACCTGGACGCGATCCTGCGTCACGTGGACGCGGGGCGCGGTATCGAAGGCGCCGCGATGAAGGCCTTCGTCGAGTGGCGGCTGCGCACCCCGGTCCCGCCGCGGACCAGGGCCGTGTTCTACCCCCGGGAGCAGGGCGGCCTTCAGGTGGTCCTCTACCCGCGTCACCCACTCCGTCCCGCGACGGACAACGTCAGTTTCAGCTGGGGCCCGGACGGCGAGCCGCTCGGCGGGGAGCGGGAGGAGTACGAGGTTGGCGGATTCGTCGGCCTCTACGAGGCGATCCCCGTGCCGCCATCCGAGGACGCCCTGACGAAAGCTGTGGCGACCTACGCCTGAACCCCAAAACCCAGCTGCGGCGGGACGAATCCCCAATACTCGCCGCTGAAGAGAGAGAGAGAGAGAGAGAGAGAGAGAGAGAGAGAGAGAACAATGCACGACTACACCTCGAACGCCGGGTACGCCACCTGGCACGCACGCAACTGGCGCGTCATCCCCTCCGGAGCCCGGGTGCGGCGGGAGCCCGCCTCGAACGGCGGCCTTGAAGTCATCTGGAAGATCGCCGACGAGGACCAGGAGCAGGACACTGACGTGTGCTTCGTCTGGGCCGCCGACGGGAACCCCGTCCGGGGTTCCTACCGGGTTGTCGACTGGGTGACGGACGAAACGCTGAACAGCGGGACCGTCTGGGACGAGGACGCCCTGGTCCGCATCTTCACCCTCGCCGCCCACGCCGCCTAAGAGCGGCCGCTCCTGTCGTGAACACCAAGGCCGCGAAGCGGGTTCGAGCCCCGCCGGGAGCACGATGTCGAAAGAGAGGAAGTATCACCATGAACCTGACCACGTGGTTGAACGAGCAGGCGCGTTTCGTGCGCGACGCCCTGACCGCAGGAAACCTGGGCGAGGCGAGGAACGCCCTGAGGTACATATTCGAGGACTGGGACGCACCTGAGGGCATCCGCCCGGTAATGGTTATCCGTCTCGCCCTGTCCTCGATGGGTCGGAAGGACCTTAAAGCCGCCCGAAACGCCTTCACCCGTCGGGCCGAGCACCTCTTCACCGATGGGGACGACTTGGACGCCGAGATCCGGGCGGACCTGTACACCGCCCTGTTCCAGGACCGTCGCTGAGCGACAACAACCAACCGAGAAGAGAAAAGAGAGAGAACGATGAACGAGAGAAAAATCCGCACCGGCCTTGTCGAGAAGATAGTTGAGGCCCTGGACGCGGAGACGAGCCCGGAGTGGAACTCCGCTCCCGGTTGGGCCGACCACGTGCTCACCTGGGAGGGCCTGCGCGGCCTGACCAACGACCTCCTGGGTCGCAAGCCGTACGATGGACGGAACCCGCTGGCCGAGCCCGTGACCCGGCGTTTCCTGAAATCCGTCCTGAATGACATGGGCTATGTCGTCCTACCCCAGAATTGGACCGACGACGGGAACCGCCGATACGGGCCGCTGTGCCCCCGGTGCGAAGCAAGGCACAAGTACGAGGCCCGCAGGGTCGGCACCGTACCGGACCCGTCCTGGGTGGGAGCCGTCTGCGTCGACTGCTGTCGCACCGTCGACGGCGCCACGGACAGGGTGACCATCTATGTGTGGTGACCTGGCCCGTGTCGTAGTCAAGATGCTGAACGTGCATCGCTGCAACTGGCCCTGGCGGGAGCGCATCGTGACCCTGGACGACATCCGGACCATCCTGGGGCGCCTCGCCGTCGACGAGAACGAGGTGACCGAGTGGATCGAGGACCGCGGGCAGCGTGTGGCGATCATGGACGCCCTCATGGACGGCGGGTACGTGTACCTGGATTCGCGCTCGGCCCAGAAGTCCTACGGTCCCCTGTGCCGCGGGTGCGAGCGGGAGGTGCGCCCGGCCGAATTGGGTTGGGCCGACGTGGCCGGGGAGTCCGACTGTGCCCGGTGCGGGAATCCGCTCCCGGGCAGCCGGGGCGTGTCGATCTACGTGTGGTGAGAGCCCACAACAGCCGGGAGCGGGACTGGGAACGGCGTCGCGTTTAAGGGTCGGTACAGGCCGTACTGCGGACGTGAATCTCCGGGGGTTCGACTCCCCCGCCCGGCACGGGTTCCAAGCATCCGCTTGAGAACCGGAGGAAAGAGAGAAGAGGAGAGAGGCCTTGAGAACACTCAGGCAGATCATCGCCGACATCACTAGGGACGCCCCGTCGGCACGGGTCATGGGCGGGGAGCACTCCTACGCCCGCATCGAGATCCCCGGCAGCGGGGGAGCGCACGCGACCCTGTACCTGGGCGGCCCCGACGAGAGCGGCACCGCTGCGACGTACCACGACGCCGACGATAAGGGCCGGCGGGTAACCTTCCAGCGCGGTAGCGCGCGGGAGGAGGAGGTGATCGTCGCCGTCGCCAACTTCCTCGTCCTGCACGAGGCGATCCGGGATCGGCGGGGGCGGGCGGAGAAGGAGGGGAACGCATGATCGAGGAGATCACCTGGGAGACCTTCGACGAGCGCACGAGGATCTGGATGCGCGTCCTGTCGAACATCCCCGTGGAGGCCGTCGTGCGAATGCTGCGCCTGGACCTGAACACCGGCGTCGTCACCCTGCGCGGCGTCGGAGGGGACAAGGCCCTGGGCGTCATCATCCCCGACGAGGGGCGCGAGCACTTCGCTCCGATGCGGGGCTGGAGCCGGAACTCCCCCACTGCGCCCATCCCCTACACGACGGAGTACGCCTACAGCATCGCCCTGGCCGTGTACCGCTCTGCGCTCAAGGTCCTCGTCGGGGACCTGCCGCTGGTCTGGGACGATGCCGATGGACTGTGCTGGATCACGGACAACCTGGACGAGGTCTTCGACGACGGCGGGAACACCACGGACCCGCGCGAGTACCGGGACGCGGTTCGCCGGTTCGCGGCGTGGTGCTGGGTCGGCGACTTCGCCACGGACCTGGACAACGACATCCCCCTCCGGGTGACCAAGGAGTCCACGCCGAACATGATCCGGTACCTCACCGGCGGGCACGGGAGTGTCGAGGTCGTCGTCGCCCCGGACGATGAGGGCCTGATCGACGTCAACATCCTGGACCCGAAGGGCCGGGGGCTGTGCTTCCACCTGGCCTGGGGGTCCGAGGCCGTGCAGGAGGCCCACGAACGGGCCGTCCTGTTCCTGAACAACGTGATCGAGAAGAACAAGAGGAAGGAGATCAGCAGTGAGAACTGAGATGAGCGAGGAGATGGCCGGCTTCTGGGCGGAAGTCCGGGAGTGTCTGCCCGGACTCCTGAGGAAGGGGGGGTTCGTGTCGGCCGCCCCGATGGGGGACCCCGACGAGGTGGAGATCTTCTCCGTGTGGCAGAACGGAAACGAGGAGTACATCGCCACGTTGCAGCGCAGCGCGGAGGGGCTCTTCACCCTCGTCGTCGACACCCCCGGCACGAACTACGGACGAGTCTTCAGAGACGTCAGTCCCACCAGGGCTGTTGTCATCATCGAGACACAGGTCGCCGACCAGGTCCGCAAGTATCTGCCCGGCGCCGAACGAGGAGCCTGGGCCGCCTGCTACCCGTTCACCTGGAACGGGGTCTTCGTCGCCTCCTTCGAGGACGGAGACGACAAGGGGGAGAACCTCACCGAGTTCGTCGAGTACGTCCGGCGGGAGGCCGACAGGGCCCTGTTCCATGAGGCGATGCTGACCGTGGTCGGCCTCCTGATGCGTGAGGACGCCGCTTTCACGACGACGTCGCTTCCGCTCTACAGGCTGGGCGCCATCACCCTGGCGGACAGGACCGTCAGGATCGACACCGACGACGGCTGCACCGCGGTCACCGTGGCCGACATGGACGGCGAGCACAAGGGGACCGTCAAAATCAGCATGGGGCCCAACGGGGTGTCGTACCCGTACCTCACCATGGAGGAACTCATCCGCGAAGCCACGGGGAGGGGACGATGACCATCGTCGCACCGGACGGGTGGCACGACCTCGCGAAACGCCTGCCCCCGGGGCTGAACGGGGCGCTGGAGCCGGGCGGCAGAGAGGATGGGAACGGGATCATCCCCACGAACTTCTACGGCCTCGACTTCGAGGTCGTCAGCGAGTTCGACCTGATCGTGGAGCACGAGTCCTGTGAGGAGCGCGACATCGGCGAGGACGGCACCGTCGGCTGGATCGTCGACAAGGTCCTGCGGGCGTGGCTGGGAGGCTTCGACTTCTACCGTCACCTCGTCATCAGCGGAGGGCGGGTCTTCTGGTTCAACCCCAACGTGAACCCCGAGGAGGCGACGTTCCTCGTCGACGTGTGGGAGGAGGAGTGCTGGTGCTCGGTGCAGACCCGGCTGGGCAGTGCCGTGCGGCTCATCGCCTACGAGAAGGCGAGACGGTGGGTGAGCAACGTGCTCAACTCCTGGGATCCGCGCAGTTGGCGGATTACCATCACGTCGACGGAGAAGCGTGATGAGAGCATGGAGTTCCGCATCTGGGACAAGGAGTGCTACCTGCCGGTCAAGATCATCACCGTCCACGCCTTCGGGCGCATCGACGTGCGGCCCGTCTCCCACGGGGAGCCCGACACCCTGGAGTTCTGCCCCGGCGGGCGGCCCACGGGCCTGTCGAGCGAGAGCGAGGATGCCATCAAGGCCCTGCTGGGCCGCATCAAGGACAGTCTGCTCCGACAAGAGGAAGAGAGGAACGCATGACTGACATGCAAGAGGCCTGGAGCAGGATGCAGTACTCCCTGCCCCCGGCCCTGACCACACAGGAGTCCCTGTGGCTGCGTCCCGACGGGACCGTCCACCTCGACGACTACGCCCGGTACCGGGTGTCGAACACTGGGGACGACTGGCGAGTCGAGGATCTCACCGGCAAGGGATTCGCCCTGCCGCTGACGGAGGAGTACCAGGAGATGATCGCCGAGCACATCATCGCCGACACCTTCAATCTGCTGAAGGACCAGTCCGGACTCAACCCCGAGCAGGCTGACAAGTGCCTGGCTCGCGGACCCCTGGACGGGGACCGCCTGCTGTGCTGGTTCGGCCCCGGACCTCAGGACACCTGGGGCCGAGTGCTCACCGATCTCAACGAGGCCCTGACCCTCGACCAGGCCAGCAAGGAGGTGCGACGGGGGCTGTCGGCCCTCGCCGTCGAGCACGCCTTCGCCGACCTGCACAGCGTGCTCAAGACCTGGGTGAGGGCGCGGTCGCGTAGCGACCCGTGGCTCAGCAGCATGGACCTGCACAGTCAGTCCGAGGCCACCCTCGAACTCATCGAGGACGGCACCGGCATCACGCGGTTCCTGGTCTACCTGACCTCCAACCTGGACGGTAGCGCCAGGGCCCGGTTCGTCGACGGCGCGGAGACGCACTACATGCACTTCCGTGCCGGGACCGACGACGGCGGCCTGGGCGAGGGCTACGACGATCTCGTCAAGACCATCCGCACCGCCCTGGACCGGATCTGACAACGGCAACAACCACAAGAAAGAGAGGGAAGTATGAGCGACCACACGCCCTACGGTTCCTGGAACAGCCGACTCATCGCAGAGATCTGGCTCCAGGGGGTCATCACCGAGTGCCTGGGAAGCCGGTACTGGGGGCTCTCGGAGGACGACGAGCTCTTCGATGCCGTCTTCGAGATGCACCGGGTCCGCTGGCAGACCTGCTACCGCCTGAGAAAGCGATTCGTCGACGACCCCGACGGTCTGATCGACTTCATCGAGGAGTACAAGACGGGGAAGACGGACGAGGAGTGGGAGGCCGGGAGGCCCGTAATGGCCGAGAACAAGGGACCTGAGCCCAAGAACAGCGAGGAGGGGGACTGATGGCGCGCATCCTCAACATGACGGGACGCCCGCTGCGCATCGTCGACCCCGACGACAGGGAGACCACCCTCATGGTGCTCCAGTCCGACGGGCCCTCGCCCTCCGTTCGCCACCGTGACGAGGGCATGACCTCGGTGAGCGCCACCGTGCCCGGCTGGCGGGGCGTCACGCGCATCCCCATCGGGTGCAAGGGGCGGGCCACGCACGCCTTCCTGCCGCCCTACCGGGAGGACACGTTCCTGGTCGTGTCGCGCATGGTGCAGCAGACGGTTGAGGAACTGTTCCCCGACCGGGACGACATCCTCACCCCCGGGCGCAATGTGCGCCGGAACGGGGTCCACTACGGCTCTCTGGGCCTGACGGCCTCCGGAGCCACCGCCCGCAGGCTGCTTCGGAGGTAGACGGCGGGCGCCCTCGGCCGGAAGGTTCCGGCATGCGGAGGTTCGAGTCCTCCCCGGGGGCCTGTTCACAAGATCGAAGAGAGAAAGGAATCATCGTGAACGACAACATCAAGACCAGAACGACGGACGACTGGGACGAGCTGACCGAGGCCCTGTCGCGGGCGCTGCCCTGCGGCGTTGAGGTTGCCTTCCCCGGCAAGCCGGAGGACGAGGACACCGACCTGCGGCTCATCGTCGACGGGGGCGGCAACGCCCGCCTCGTCATCGACCTGGGCGACGAGGACACGGCCCGCAGTGAGGAGACGTTCTACCTGGAGTGGGGCGTGCACGATGACGACGAGGGCTGGGAGGAGGAGGCCGACTTCACCTGGCAGAGTTCGGACTGGAGCCGCTCCGGAGCGGGCTGGACCAACGAGGGCGACGAGGCCCTGAGGTGGGCGATGGGCGACCTGGCCGGGGACGTGGTGGGCGCGGTGCTCGACATGGTCTGCGTCCTCGCGGGCGGGGAGCGCGACGAGGGGCAGATCCTCTACAACGAGGAGGGGCATGTCGAGGTCGACGACGATCTGAGGGCGGTGCTCGCCGACGCCTACGACAAGGGAGCCTTGGACTTGAGGTCGTTCATCCGCGAGACCATTGTGGGCGACATCGACCTCCAGCCGGAGGAGGGGTTCGCGGACGTGCACCGGGACGAGAACAGCGACTGGATCTTCGTCAACGAGCGAAGCGGCCGGGCACTGAGCCTGGATGTCGACCTGCGCTACCCCGCCGACGGCGGCTCACGGTGCATGGTCACCCGGATCTCGACGAAGAACAGCGACACGTTCTTCATCAAGCGAGCAGCGGAGGCGATGATGAGCCCCGAGGACTCCGAGAAGATGCACGCCGCCATCAGCTGGCTGATCGACGAGGATGCCGAGAAGGAGGAGGAGTGACCCCGCGGACGAACCTGGACATCATGGCCCGCGTGCTGGCCAAGCACGCGGGCGTGTCGCTGGACGACGTCGAGCGTCTGGTGCACGCCCGCGGAGTGAGGACTAAGGACGGGTCGTACATGCTGGCCCTGTTCGGGAGCCCGCTGCGCGGCCTGGTCGTCAAGCACCGGCAGATCCGCGTCACCCGGAGCCTGAGGCGCCTGTCGACGGCGGACGTCGAGGACCTGCTCGCCGAGGCGGACCGGCGCTTCGACGCCTACTGGGCGGCGGTGAACGTCAGCCTCGAACTTGCCCAGTGGATCGTGGCCCTGAACGAGAACGAGATCGTCCTGTCCGGCGGCAGGACACTTCGATACGATGAGACCTGGAAGGTATTCAAGTGAGGAAGAGAAAGGAAAGAGGAGAGATGGCAACCGACATCGAGAACCTGGTGGCGAGGGTCACCAACATGCACTTGGATGGCCTGCCCGATTACCACTTCGGGCACCCGAACGCAGGCGAGGGGGACTTCGGCTACTGGCAGGCGGTGGACGACCTCGCCCACCACCCCCGCTTCAACGACATCGTTGAGGACCTCCCCTTCGAGGTGCGTGTCGACTGCGAGGGGGCTCTGCTGTGAGAGGCGCGGAGGAGAGGATCAAGGGCCACCTTCCCCGGGCACTGCGCAGGGCCGTCTATTTCAGCGACGGTCAGGTCACCTGCGACTGGGACGATCGGACCGCCTGGCGTTACGAGGACACCTTCGGCTGCATGACCATCTGGTTGGGCGGGCGCGACCAGGACATCACCGATGACATTGCCGCCATGTACCTCACCGAGTGCGCCTTCGTCGACGACATCCTGCCCGGGCTGGCCCGAGTGCTCGACGGCATCTACAAGTTCGACGTCCGCAAGGGGACGGCGCGCCTCAAGGGCTCTGGCTTGGGGCCCTTCCTGGATCTGCGGGTGGACGACGACTACAACGACGCCGTGAAGGCGGGGATCCGCACCCTCGCCGGCCAGACGATCCGCCTGGCGGTCGCCGACGCGGTCAAACGGCTGGGCCCCTGCATCGTCGAGCGCACGGACGCGGGGCGCACGATCATCACGACGGCACACGGGACCGTGTGCATGTCGAATGACACCGCGCGCAAGGACGGCTCCGTGCGGGCCACGGTCGACGCCCCCTCCCGGTGCACCGTCGTGCGCATCCAACCCGGGGGCGTCCTGCCTGCCTACGTCATCTGGGACCTGAGCAACCACGACAACTGAAAGGAACCAACATGCTCAACACGAAGATCCTGCGCAACAGCCAGGAGGTCACCGTCGCCAAGTTGCGCGGTGTCGTCCGCCGGGTCTCCAGGACCTCGGAGATCGAGGGGATGGAGTGGACGGTGTTCGCCGACCGCCTCGTCGCCCAGCGCGACGCCATGGACTCCCTCGGCGGCGACCAGCAGGCCGTCAGCATCATCGACGACGCCCCCGACGGCCAGAACTGGTCCGTCGTGTTCACCCCGGCCAGGGGGCGGCGGTGAACTTCGAGTACTTCAACGAGCCCGGCCGCCCCTACACCGACGACCGCATCGAACTGTGGTGCGGAAACCTTAAGAGCGCCAAGCGAGTGCACTGGGCGTACCTGGACGACATGCTCAACCGACTGGTCGACATGGCCAACGCCTGGGACGGACAGGCCGAACGAGACAAGTGGATGTCGTGGGTCCACTACGTGGTCCTGGCGGCCACCGCCCAGCGCACCCTGGTCCACCGGCCCGATGGATTCTCCCGCCTCGACGACGCCCCCGACGGCACGCAGTGGATGCTGCGGATCAACCCCTACGAGGCGCAGGCCGGAACCGACGTGGCAAGGAAGGAGGACGACGATGAGCGCTGAGGACAAGAGGACCAATGAGCTGGCCCTGGCCATGCTGGGTCTGCGCGTGGCCATGATCCGCAAGGGGTACCGGCCTCTGCCCACCGACGAGAGCCAGGGCCCCGAGGGCCTGTGCATGATCGTGTGGGTCATGGGCGGCCAGGAGTGGACGGCCGCCATCACCGCCTGGGACGTGCTCACCCTGATGCGGCGCACCGGCCGAGCGGGAGAGCTCATCGAGATCAACCTCGACACCGCCCGCCTCGACAAGCCCGATCAGATCGTCGAGCGGATCCTGCCCTCGCTGATGAGCATCGACATCCCCGTCAAGTAGGAAACGATGGGGGGAAGGAAGAGAGATGGACAACTACATCGAGCAGCGGCTCAAGGAGATCATGCCGGACGACGTCCCCTACATGCGGGTGTCGGCCTGCGCTACGGAGGACGACAAGTGGGACGACGAAGGCGGTGCGGACGTGTGCGTGCGCATCGAGAAGCCCTGGCTGTGGTATGTGCTGGGCACCCTGAGGGGTCCGTACTACTACCTGCGCGACCACGGGGCCATGGTCCCCGAGATCGCCTTCCATGTCAGCGAGCCGAGTCTGCTCACCGACGGGATCCATGAGGGCTACCAGCGCTGCGACGACGTCATCTACTATCGGGGCGACGACCTCGACGACCTCCTGCGCAGGTTGGCCGTCGACGTCGAGGACCTGGCCCGTAACACTCTGAAGGTGCACGGGCGCGGGGAGGGCGACGATGGAGCTTCGTGACTACCAGGCGGCGGCGGTCGAGCAGGTCGCCGCCGCCGGGGGCACGGGTCTGCTGGCCATGTGCTTAGGCTCGGGAAAAGGCCTCGTTGTGGGGACGCCTGTTTGCACGCCTCGGGGCTGGGTTCCCGTGGAGAGGCTCCGGACAGGAGATCTTGTAATCGGATCAGACGGGCGCCCCACCAAAATTACGGGGGTGTTCTTCCGGGGAGAGCAGGATCTTTATCGCATTACTTTCCGAGACGGGGCTCGTGTCACAACAGATGCCGACCACCTCTGGTTCACGACCCGACCGGGGTGCCATGGCAGCGTTAGATCCACAGGAGAGTTGGCTCGTATTCAAGAACGCCACATGAGATCCTTTCGAATCCCGTATACGTCGCCTGTCCAGTACCCCGCCAGGGATCTCCCCCTGCCCCCGTACATGCTTGGGGGTCTGCTCGCCGACGGATACCTGCCCGGGCAGGGCATGATCACCTGGACGAAGAACGACCAGTCCGTTATCGACGAGATGGCCCGACAGGCGGCCCGGGTGGGGTTCACCTTGGTGGAGACCACTTGTCGGACGTCATCGGCACGTCACTTCAGGTTCGCGCGCGCCGGAGATAGTAACCGGGGGACGGCGATCCGCGGTATTCTTGGCGGCCTGGGCCTGATCGGCCGTAAGTCCCGGAACAAGTTCATCCCGCCCGAGTATCTCATCGGGTCTGTCGAACAGCGGCGCGAGCTTCTCGCCGGTCTCATGGACGGCGATGGATCCGTGCGCAAGGATCGCGGGACGGCGAAGTACTGCACCACCAGCCATAAGTTGGCGGAAGACGTGCGGGAGCTGTGTTGGTCACTTGGAGCGGATGCGAAGATCGTTCCCATTCGGAGCAAGATTGCGAGCAAGTGTTTCGACCAGGTCATCGTGCGGGGGTCCGTCAACCCGTTCGGGGCTCACCCCGACAAGGGTCTCTTCACGGGAGGTCGACAGCCGACACACCGATCTTTCTATCGAATGGAACGAGTGGGGCGCGCCGAGACTGTGTGTCTGGCCGTGGAGGCCGCAGACAAACTTTTCGTAACCAAGGACTACCTGGTTACCCACAACACTGTGACTTCCCTCGCATGTGCGGGGCAGAGTCTTGAGAAGGACGAAACCGCCCCCTCTCGCGCCCGCGTCCTCATCGTCGCGCCCCTGCACACCATCGACGGCTGGCGGCGCCACGTTCGTGAAGTCTGGGGCATGGAGCTGCGCGAGTGCGCGGCTAAGGGCGCGGACAGGAAGGCGAACCTCGAAGCCCTGTGGGACAGGAACGAGAAGGGGGTCTTCTTCATCGGCTGGTCCCTCATGACCGCCCGCAACAAGCACAAGAAGAAGAACACCAGGACCGGGAAGATGGTCTCCGCCCCCGACACGCACGCCTTCGGGGGCACCCTCTTCGACGTCGTCATCGCCGACGAGGTGCACCGCGCCTGCAACCCCCAGTCCCTCAACTCCAAGGTCCTGTGCCGCATCCGGGCCAGGCGGCGACTGGCCCTGTCGGCCACCCCGGCCGGAAATCTTCCGGCCAACATCTTCGGGGCCCTGAAGTTCCTGTGGCCCATGCGCTACACCTCGTTCACCCGCTTCGCCGATTTCTTCTTCAAGTCGCAGTTCAACCCGTTCTCCGAATCCGGGTACGGGAAGCTCTACGGCGAGGAGAAGTGGCCCGGAAGGGTTCGGGCCACGACGCCGTGCTGGGTGTCGGTCACCCGGCAGCAGGCGCTGCCCGAACTGGCCGACGTCGACATCCGCCGCGTGGCCGCCACCATGACCCGCGACCAGAAGCGCATCTATCGTGCGTGGAGGGACAAGGCGATCGCCTGGCTCGACGACCATCCCGTGGCCGTCAACCTCCCGGTTGTTCTCGACACCCGCCTCCAGCAGACCACCCTCGCCCAGCCGATCGTCATGGAGTGCGCCTTGCGGACACGGGAAGGGGGAGTGAAGGAGGTCGTCACCTTCGACAAGGATTCGAAGAGCGGCAAGATCGACGCCCTGCTCGACATCCTCCAGGACCTTGGCGACGAGCGGGTTATCGTCTTCACGCACTCCCGCAAATTCCTCATTCCCTTGCGGTGGCGCCTGGAGAAGGCGGGCTACCGGGTGGAGCAGGTGAGCGGGGACGACCACGAGGGCTGGCGCACGTTCCGCGATGATCACGGGGTGCAGATCCTCCTGGCCGTCGTGTCCGCCATCGCCGAGGGCGTCGACGGACTCCAGACGGACTGCCACACGGAGATCTGGCTGTCGAGGGACTCCTCCCTGGTCATCAACGAGCAGGCCCAAGGGCGACTGCATCGTTCCGGCCAGGAACGGGGTGTCGTGCGCTACCTGGTGCAGTGCCCCGGAACCATCGACGACACCGTCGTCGGAAGACTTGCCGAAAGGCACCGCGCCCTGACGGAATCAGGGCTCATCTAGAAGGAAGAGAGGAACAGTACGTGAACGATGACGAACTGTCCGAACTGATCGAACGACGGGCCGGGCTCATCGAGGCCCGCTCCGCCGTCAACAGGCGGCTGACCGGCCTCAACCAGGCGATCACCGCCGAGATGGCCCGACGGGGGCTCGACCGCTACGACGGCGCCGTGCTCACCCGCCGGTCGCACTTCCGCCCGTTCGTCGCCGCCGCCCTGCTCGACGAGAGGCTCGTGTCGACGGACGAACGGATGGGCGTGTACAAGGAGGTCATCGACCCCGGAGCCCTGAAGGAGCGGTTCCCCGACATCTACGCCCAGGCCTGCGAGAGCGGCGAGCCCTACCTCGTGCAGCGGGTTCGGAGTGACGGCGAAGGCGAGGACCTGTGATGTGGGGGTCCGAGGCCACGGGCCGGGCGCTGGAGATCGTCGGCGCCCCCACCGACCGGGACCGGCAGCGCCACATCGGCCCCTCCGAACTCGGCGAGGTGTGCGAGCGGTGCCTGGCCGACAAGATCCGCGGAACCTACGAGGACAAGAGGGCGGGCACACCGCTCGCCCCGCTGCTGGGCACCGCCTTCCACCTGCTCGCCCAGGGGCGCCTGTCGAACTCCCCCGAGGGGCGGGCCGGACTGATCCTCGTGGAGAAGCGGGTCGACGTCGCCCAGGTTGACGGCTACGGGCCGATCAGGGGCACTGTCGACCTGTTCGACATCGAGCGCAGGGAGGTCATCGACTGGAAGGTCCTGTCGAAGGCCCGCATGGCGGGGGTCTCCTCCGTGGTGCACAACCGCCTGGACGGGTCGGTCCTCATGGACCGCGACAAGATCATCTGGGAGACCGCGTGGAAGTACTACGCGCAGATGATGCTCTACGGCTACGCCCTGGAGCGCGACGGCTACGAGGTGGAGCGGGCGAGCCTGCTCATGATCCCGCGTGATGCGTCCACGGACGTTCTGCCGGGCTGCGCGAGGGTGCTGGTGTTCCAGTACCGTAGGGCCGTAGCCGAGGCCGTCCTGGGCCGTTTCAGCGAGCTCGTGGCCCGGGTCCGCGGCGAGGAGAAGGAAGGGGCGGGGGTGTCGAGCGGGGAGTACGAGTCCTCGCCCGGCTGCTACCGCTGCAAGCGACTGAAGAAGGAGGAGGCCGACATGGCCGCATGGGGAGGTATGCCGTGATCGGCATGGTCGAAGAGGCGCTGAGGAAGGCGGGGTGGGTGCAGGATCGGCCCCGCAACAACCTGGGCC
>ERZ772764.1131-NODE-1131-length-17098-cov-5.363844_pt1 | contig 17098 bp, 23 predicted proteins | sample MGYA00512163_ERZ772764 | MGnify/ENA primary metagenome ERZ772764 (study PRJEB29015, sample SAMEA2737903) | human oral metagenome | biome: human oral; feature: human-associated habitat; material: dental | place: China | collected 2094 ... | reverse complement strand
ATGCACTTTGTGTCGCTGCGCCTGTATTGATTGGGTTTTGTGCTAACCCTTCGCGCTGACCTACTAACCCTGCTGCGGTGCCGGCGTTATTCATTTGATTTGTGTACCCTTGATTTAACAAGTTAGCTTGATTTACGATGCCGTTTTGTTGGTTGTTATAGGTGTTACCCCAAAGGCCCATTTTAGCACCGATGCCACTCAAACTATTGTTAAATGCTTGCGAATTAAGCGCCGCCGCTTGGTTCAAATCATTTGCATATTGTGCCGCAAGTGTATTCGATGCGTTCTTGCTAATATCGTTCAATGCATTATCTGTGATTGAAGAATTAACAATACCGCGACTTGCTAAGCCAGAAACCGCATTACCTACCGTAGCCTGTAAATCATTATTTAACGCTTGTCGTCTAGCATCTGCATAAGCCGTAGGAAGTTGGCCATTGGTAATACTATCCATTGCGTTTTGATTTTTCAATAATGCGCCGTTGTATTCATTCGCTAGTTGCCCCGCTCCATTGTTCATAGCATCAACGCTGGCCCCTAACTGATTTGCATAACGTGTGTTATCCGTTAAGTTCTTGGCGCCAGCCGTTGACACTTGATTTTGCAATGCTGCTAGTGCATTTTGGTTATCTTTGTTAGTCCCCAAATATGCATTGTACATTTGCTGATATTGCGGACTAACTACATTATTTAAGGCTCTATCGCCCATACCTTGCAAGGTATTAGCGCTTTGATTGGTTCTATTTATCCAATTCATTTGGCCTTGTAGTAGTTGCTTTTCTTCGGGACCGGCTGCCGGTAGGTTAGCACCGATGCTTTGTACCTTCGATTTCTTACCGCCCCCGAATAATTGCAAGTCAAAAGTGAACATGCTTTTCCTTTCTACAAAGTAGCTTCAAGGTGTTTACGCACCGTTTTCAACACTTTGTAATTAAAACCATTATAGGTATAGTCCATAGTTGGAACGCGTTCCATTTTCCACTTTTTAATAAAACCGCGCACGCTTCGATGTGTTGCCGTTACAATTACATCAAGATCATTCATTTTCATTACTTCAATAATATACTTGCCTATTACTTTCATATCGCCGTATGTTTGCCAGATAGTAAAATATCGTTCGCCCTCGTGTTCGTTGATAGTCCAGAATAGGAAACCCGCATTAGGGAACCATTTAAAGTAGTAGTTATATTTATCTTTGTAATTGTTGTTTTCATCGAAATAAAAACCTTCAAGGCTGATACGTTCGCCCGTGCGCCGTTCATAGTCTTTTATCATATGTTCTAAGCTATCAAGCTGCATTGTTATTCCCCTATTCGTTCAATCGTTACTCTATTCCAGTTTTGACCGGCTGGAAGGTGATCATTAAATGAACCACTTATTGAACATTCTAAACGCTTGTTATACCCAGAACCGAGTATACGGATTGATACGGTTTTATTCCCGTTATCATTAATATTGATACCCCAGCTTCTTTTATTGCTACCATCAAGTGTTACGCGATAACTACCTTTAGGGAAAAACAAAGTTGTACTGTATCCGCTTGTATCACTTGCACGTCGCTCCCAATAAAAGCGCGCAAATTCTATGGCATTATATTGGATATAATACGTCCGGCCGTTCACTTCGATTTTTAACGGTGTTGCATCGTTTCCATATCGTGCGTAGTAATCAACGCCGTTATATGTTACTGGTACCGCCTTACCATTTGTTACGGATTTATCTGCGTTAAGTTCAAAACGAAATGTTTGACCGCCTTTTTCAAGTACTAGATTAGGCATTATTCCACCCTCAATTTAGCGCCGTTTGGGAATGTTAGCGTATTATTGTTTTCAAATGTTGCTATGCGTTGCCATTCGTTCATGCCTTTTGCATATTTATCAAACCGGATAAAGGCTGCATTACTATTGGCAAAATATAATTGAGTGCCTAATACACGATCTTCGCTTGTATGCCACGGAAACATAACGCCAGTACCCCAATATTGGGAACCCCATATTGTGTAGTTGTTACATTCCCCAAATGTTACCCCACTATAACCGGCTTTATTGTTAGCAAGATATTCTAAGTCAATCGTATCGTTAGAAAGGCCCGGAACCTTTAACGTACCCGTCATGGTATCGCCGGACTTTTTAACACAAGCTTCTGCATTTGTTGCGGTATCGGCAGTTTTTGCATGTTTGGCTTCGTCTGCATTAGTTGCATGCTTAGCTTCATTTACTATATCTGTTTTTTTGTAATAGGTTTCGCCTAATCCATTTATAGTATCAGTGATTGCTTTTAGTGTACGTGTTGGATTGTTGGTAAAGTTTTCATCACCAGCTATCTTTTTAATAGCTTCTGCCATTTGATTAAGAATATCTGTAATTAAGTAGTCTTTACCATCTACCCTACGTTTACCAATTACCGCATCGGTTGCCGTGTTAGCAGCCGGATCATAATATTTAATTGACTTTACACGTGTTGCATCTGTAACGGCAATCGCTACCACTACACGTAAAATGCTTTTCCAATATGTACCTGTGTACACATTCATTTTTTCGCTTGTGGTGTTGTAGTACATTTTATCTGTTGCCGCTTCCGGTGCGTTTGGTTGTCGCAATGGTTCAAGCGTTGTACTGCCATAACTTAGGCCCCCAGATGCGGAGCGTTCGACATACAGATACGATGTACTATTGGCCGGTAGGCTCCATGCACTTTGCTTATGTGTTACCGTTTGCACATAATCAACCGCGCCATAATCGTTGAACCCGTCAGCGAATGACAAAAGAACTGGTGTTTGACTGCCGTCAATCATTACGCTTAAATTATCGCCAGTCAAAAAGGAGAACTCGCCGTTACTAACCTTGCCGCTCAAAACCCTATTACGTAAACCGCCACCAGCACCACCGCTACCGGCTTTTAAGTCCATTTCTTTCGCAATATTTAATAATTCGTTCCGGTTTTTCTCTATACTTTCCGGTACTGTATCGCCCTGTGGTGTTATATCCAAAGGGTATTTTTCTTTATATGCCATTATTAAACCTCTTCATACGTATAATCTAACTGGCGTAATGAAATAGCGCCCTTTTGAACATTAATTTTGAATTGTACATTACGGTTAGCACCGCCACCAATTTTATACGCCTTCGTGTATTCATTAACATTCATCGGCACTTTGTAATCATGTGTCTTAAAGTTCGCATAGTAGGTTTTAATCGACTTGCTAGCGAATTCAATCGGCTTAGGTTTCTTATTTGAGATGCCAATAGTACCATAGCCAGATATTAGGTTATGCGTTACAAAGTTATAATTCATGATTAATATGAATTGTCTTGTTGCAAGCCTATTACCGCTTACTATTGATGTTTGAATTTGTACGCTATCATCTGTATCTATTGTTTCGTCAAGAATACCGATTTTATTGCCATAGGCTATATATACTTCTTTATCAACATTTACCGCATCATTGATGTTATGTGTGAATTTACGTGATGTGAACACGCCGCGCCCGTCCTCATATCTCGGTAAATAATGATAGATAAATACTGTATCACCGTTATATGGTCGTATCCAAAGTTGCTTACGACTAGGTATATGCCATGCTTCACAATCCTTTGTAATGTATTTCAACAGATATGAATTGATGTTCAACCCAGTTTCAAACGGTTGAATTTCTGCGTAGGTATTAGTAGGCATAAAAGACATGAAACCTTGATTGCCTAAATAATAGCTACGATCATCAATGCTTATCGTTGCACCGCTACAATAACCCGTAGAGGATAGAGGGTATACCGTTAAATTCCGTGCATCTGGCGTACCAATGACTTGATACACGCGCCCGTACTCCTTATATACGATGATTGCACGTGATAAGAAATCAACGGAAATAATGCTGCCTTGGTCTTTATACCCTACATCTACATATTGCGCACTCGATGCATCATTTGAGTTGTGAGTCCATGCGTTATAGTCGCCTACGGCTGACCAATTCAACCGGTGCGAATGAGTAGATGCAACAAGTACACGCCCGGAATGACTTGATACTATATCACAAACAGGACTTTCTAGTGTTGCCAACTTGCCAGCACCAGAAATAACTTGCAGTTTATCACCACTAGCTACAAGAATGTCGCCGCCAAATGCATGATATTTAGGCTTTCCAGCCCCATTTAACGCGCCTAGTAATTTATTAGTACTGAAATCAGTTTCGTATAGATTACGTCCGCTAGAAAAGTACCATTTATTACGGTATACGTCATAATACAGGGTTTCGACTGGCAACCCAAAATCATACAATACACGAACGCCCGGAACAGTGCGGAGTGCATTATCCGTTCTATCAAATTCGCATTGTCTAGCCTGTGTTAAGGCTTGCACATCGATATTTTCCGGTGGGTTACTCCAATCAAGGCCCAATCTAAAACCATTTGTCATGGCTACTTGTTTTACGCCCATTATGTTATACCCCGTGCCACCTTAATTTGTTCCGTGATGTAGTCAATAAAGGTCTTATCATAAGCAGCGTAATCAGTCATAAGTGATTTTTTCTTCACCATGAAAGATACAAGCTGCACTAGATAGCTATAAAAGAATTCAGAAAACGGTATGGTATCGTCCATTTCATCAACGTGATTTTTACGTACGCTATAAAATACTTGATTGACCATTTCGCCGTCATACGTTTCAAATGTTCCATTGATGATGCGGATAGGATAGCCACTCTTAGGAACAAACCCCATAAAATCAGAAGGAACTGCCCTTTTATCTGGGATATCCATATTCTTAACTACTTCACGATCTTTAATGCTAACTAGAATAGTAGTCAACCAATCAATAGCGGCGTTGATGTACTGGATATATTCTAGTTGTTCATCAAGGATTTCGTTTGACTCTACATTAACGAGAGTAATCAATTCGCTTACTACCATAATTCCAGTATCCTTCCGCAATTACACTATCATTGTTACCTAACCCATTATTAATTGATTGCAACGCATTAACCATATTTGCTGAAATCCCAGAAATATCAAGGTTCATTACACGATATACGATATAATCAACTAACAATGTCTCTAGTTCCGCTGGCAAGTCGCTTTCATCTTCGAGCATCTTATATCCAGCAGTCTTTATATAATCAACGGTGATTTTTTGCTCATGATCCGCATTAAATACAACCGTTTGTAAATTCAATACTTGATACCCTTGTACTTCCGCATCATCTGCCTTGACACTTAATATGCTAATGCATTGAAACGGCAATACAATTCGTCCGCGCCCCTTACCTTCAAAAGTACCTCTTGCAAGGCTTGGGCAATATTGGCCTATCAGGGCATTTAATAAGTGATTACCTTCGTTGTAATACTCCAATAAATAATACGGAGTATATTGTTCTTGCGAGGTATCGCCTATTTGCATGAACGCCCTATTGATTATGTATTTTACGTTCATATTCACCCCATATAAGAATAAAGGCGGGTGTTACCCCGCCTATACCTTTGAAATTATGCTTCTACTACGCCGCCAGTCATTACATTGATTACGCCGTAATCTTTGCTATCAAATTTGGATTTTTCAATCGCACCGTAGAAAGCAATACCGTTACCTTCTACGTTGCCATAGTCGTCCACTTGTTTGATATGTTTAGCTGGACGAGATACTGCAAAGCATGCCGCTTGTTTACCCAACAACAAGTTATGACATACGTTAGCGCTAGATGCCCCTGTTTTGTCGTTCAATACGCGTTCATATTCGTACAAAATAACGCCGTCATATTCACCTAATGCACCTGTGAAAATAGGGTTTTTAGAACCACGAACGTTAGCGTTTTGTTGTGCTGCGAGCCACTTCGCATCATCTTTCAAATCGCGAGCTGCCCACGTGGATACCAACATGATGTATTTATCCATGCCGTCGACCTTGATTGGGGCAACTTTTGGCCCATGCATTTTCGCTTTACGTTTCGCACGAGAGATAATCGTAGTAGTCAACTTATCATTTGCCGTGATAGATGCTTGTGTACCAGCCGCGGAAGCATACAATGTTTCACTAGCGGTAGGAGATGCGGAAAGTTTAGCGATTAACTTGTTGTCTTGCCAATCAGCCAACCATTGTTTCAATGCACCTTTGATTTCTTTTAACATGTCATATTGTGTTTTTTGATCATCCGCTTCAAAGCGAGATACTGCATTACGTACTAATTGAGTTTGTACGGTGAAGTCGTAGATGTTCAATGTTTCTTCATTGCCGGTCAATGTCGCACGGTTACCTTCAACACCAGCACCGCTTAAATTCATCATCAATCCGAATGTTACTGCATCACCTTTTACGCCTTCTAAGTCTTTGTTTTTGTGTACAACGTTAGATCCGTCAAGTGCGGTGAATTTATCGAAGAAAGACTCTTTTAAGCCTTCATGCCACACTTTTTTAGTCCAAATCTTAGGGACTAACGCCGCTGGAATAGTAACTTGATTTTTTTGATCTGCCATATTTTACCTCTTATAATTCGTCTAAATAATCGCGTATTTCCTTAGGCAATGCATCTAAATTGCCTGTGTCATACGCTTTCAAAATATCTTCTTCCGTCACCTTATTAGGCGTTGGAACGCCACCGTTTAACGCGCCAGCCTTTGGCAATGTCGCCGCTACTTCTAGTGGGTTGTTTGGTACTTCGGTACTTGTTGCCCGTTCATTTTGCAATTCATCAACAAATTTTCTAATGGTTTCAAAATCGGCTTCAGTACCTTCGCCAATATCTACGCGATAAAATGCATCATTAATCGGTTGTGCATCGCGCATCATCATTCCGTTTAACTTATCTAAACCGCGTTGATACAACTCATTAAAGTTTGGTAGCGATTTAATTTCATTTACGAAATTTAGATTAGTTTGTCGTTGTTGGTGTACTGCGATTTGCTGATTGGTGATTGCGTATTCTGCGTTAGCTTCAAAGCGAATGAATTCGTTGTACTTTTCAGCATCTTCATACATCAAACCTTCTAAATCTTCCGCCGTCATATTGAAACGTTTCAGCGCTTCACGACGTACAAAATCACGAATATTTGATACTTCTTCTTTCGGTAACTCAATCGGTTTTTGTTGTGCTTCGTATTGTCTAGCACGTTCTTCCGCCGCTTTACGTCTTGCCCGTTCCTGTGCAAGTGCCGCTTTTAAATTCTGATCGTTCGCATGAGTTTCTTCCGTTTCTTCGTTAGTTTCCGGCGTTTCTGTTTCTACTTCCGCATCATTCGCATCACTTTCAGCCGCATCATTTGTAGAGGGTTCATCTGTTGCACCTTCCTGTGTATTCGTTTCTTCGGTTGTTTCTTCCAGTTCTACGCCCGCGTTTTCTAAATCTTCTGGAGTGAAACCAGCTTCTTCGATGTTTACTAAGTCTTTTTCCATATCAAATACTCCTTTGCCTTTTTACGTCATTGCCGGACGAATATAAGAATATGGCAGTTTAACGCCGTTACCGGGCGAATATATAAGTGCAAGTAGTTTAACGCCATTGCTTAGGGCGAAATATAAAAAACGCCCCATATAGGAGCGTTTTATTATTGTGTTGATAGTTTATATTACATACCGCCTAAATCGTTCATATGTGGCAAAATTGGCGGTGCATTTTGAATGTTTTGTTGTTTACCTTTCAAGGATAATCGTTCCGCCATGATTTGTTGCGGTGAAATCTGTACACCTAGCGTTTGCAAGTACATGCTCAATGCTTCCGCCGGCATATCATCTAGGCTACCGCTAACACGCAATTCTGGCATAGCTGGCTTTTCTGCTGCTTGCTGAATACGTTTCTTAACGGCTTCTTTTTCTGGGAAGTCCATAAAGTCGAGGATAATATCCATAGGAATATCAACACCGGATTTCTTAGCTTCCAATAATTGATAAAGGTTAGCGCGTCTTGCCGTTGCGCTTGCTTGGCTTGTACTAATCACAATATCAAAATCAAAGCAGCTTAGATCATATAGCACCTGTTTAATTGGGTTACCTTCTTGGTCTAATTGCGGTTGACCTAGTGCATCAGTTATAACCTGTTCTTGCATTGGTTGATTAAGGCCCGGTGTAATCTGTACAAATTCCTTTTGTCCATCATCGCCCATGATGCGCATTGCTTTATCTTGATTATAGAATTGAGGAATTAACCCCGGAGCATTCTTTTCACCCCATAAGAGTTTTACAATTTGCCGTTCTGCTTCTTTCGCCTGTTCAAATATGCCAGCCGTTTGAACTGTTGTTACAGATTGCCGCAAGTCGATTGCCTTGCCACTCATAGTGCCTACGCTACCGCTTAGACTTTCCGGAGTGATACCGCTGATAGAATAGAAATCATTACTTGCCTGTTGTTCAAGGCTTAAATTGATATTGCTATCCATTGCCGGCGTTCCGTCTTGGAATGTTGCATTCACCGGCAAGAAGATGTTCGCACCCGGTTTATTGCTATCACGCTTGATAATCTTTTTAAAGTTATCATCTGTGACACCACTCCAGAACTTAACGCCTAAACTTTGCTGATTAACAACATGCATGCGTTGGCTACGGTTTTTATTCAATTCCCTTTGTGCATCTTTAATATCACGCACTACGCCAGCCGGTTCTAGTTCATCATCTGCTAGTTCACCGGTATAGTAACAATATTCACGCACTAACGGGAATTTGCCGTGTTTATAAGGACTTTCGCCCTCTTCTAAGAGAACATCATCGGCAAAGGTCGCATATCTGATTTTAGTATCTGGTATGCTAGTAGGCTTTTTGCCAATAGCCATTAATACGGCAAACAAGGGGTTTTCTTCATCAACCAAACCCTCTTTTGTCATAAATACATGTTTCTTGCCATATTCCTTATACCAGTATTGCACTACACGGATTTTGTTGTAGCTATTGTTGTACCAAAGAGCCTCACCGTCTACCATTTCAATAACGCCGGCTTCCTGTTCGGTATCATCATATTTATGTCTAAGTGTATCGATCTCATTGGCTTTATCCGGATACACTTGCTTTAATTTCGCCGTACCTTCCCAGCTATAACGGCCAACATATTGAGCATCGCTTAAATCATCTTTTTTACATTCGGGATCTACAAACGCATCGAACGGAGAAACACGTTCAATTTGAATAGTACCGTCTAGCTTCGTATAGTCGAATTCATAACTTACCCAATAATTAGCCAAACCACAAATAATCTTATCTCTAAAACATTTCCCCTTATTACGTTGATAGTTCGCACGGTCTAAGCAATATTTTGTAATACCTTTAGCCACTCGACCGATGCGGTCATCTTCTTCACTACGTGGCAAGAAGTCCGGTTCTGTTTCATTCTGCGATGCATAACCGCACAATAGATTAATAACAGGTCTAATTCTATTGATTGTGATCGCTGGCCGTCCAGCTTCACGCATTTTAGCTAAATCCGCATCTTCCCACTGCTTACCCTGCATAAATGCAAAATCCTCAGCAGCGCTTTTGCGCCAATCTGACGTGGCGGCTAGTGCTTTTTTAACATTGTTTTTCGCTTCGTATATATCGAATGTTTGTTGTTCTATATTCATTACTCCACCATTTCAGAGCCGTATATCATATCGTACATTTGTTCTATTTGCCATTGTGGCATAGCTTGCGCAAATTTCGCTAGTTCCGCATCGGTATATTTCGCCGGAATAATAACGCCCTTTTCTTCGCGTTCGCCGTATTCCGACTTTAGCACCTTATAGGCGTAATCACGCAACGCCCTTTCACTCATACGCCCCATGCAGTTACTTCCCCTTCTGTTTCATCATCATATCTATAACCGTCATTAAATGGTTTCTCCGGTTTCTTAGGTGTGATAGGTCTACTCATGCAAAAATATCTAAACTCATCATATGCATGATCTTCTTGCGTTGTATCCACATCTTCCGGCTTGCTTTCGTCATACACTAATTCTGGTAACGTTCTTAAAATATGTTTACACGTAGAGAAGAATTTGATTTTCTTCTCCCTTAGATAGGTATGAACCATCATCTTACCCGGAATGCGTTCAGAATTAGACCTAGTGAAGTTAATTCCATGACGTGCAAATATCTCCGCGATAGACTCACCCTGAATACTCCACTTCATGCGGTCGTCCTTCTGCCATATCGCTCTATCAGCTATATCATATGCATAGGTTTCACCCTCGCTTAATCTTGCCATTTCGGCAGCGACCTCATCCGGTATTAGTTTTAAACCTACATCCGGCTCACCTGTGCAGCCGTAATATTCACGATAGCAATGCGCTACACCTTCATAGTCAATAGCGTACCAATGTATACTAAACGGTTTACTAAAACCCCAGTCCATAGAACGAACCCTTGTCCAGCCTTGCGGAATTTCAAAAGGCTCTTCTACATGGACATTTCGATTAAATTCAGTGAATACTTGCCCAATGAATACATCCCAATCGCCATACAAGAACGCTTTTTTTTCTTGTTCTGGTAATGCTTCCAAACGCTTTACGTAGTTAGGGTCATTCTTCATCAATACGTAATTGTCGTATACCTGTGCCGGTATAAACACCTTTTCAAGTCCTGTGGTCTGATCTATCACAGGTTTCTCACCGTAATTGGTTGCTTCTACGTATTTACGTTTCACCCAACCATGTCCACGGCCACCGGGGTTACAACTCCCGCGGAAACGAACAGGAAACCCTTTGGCACTACGAAGGCAAGCCGTTAATAACTCCGCCGTTCGTTCTGTATGTTTGGTTAATTCATCAATGCCTAAATAATCAAATTCTTGACCTTGATAACCCTCGGCATCTTTATCATTCTTCACATAACGGAACAGTACTTGACTGCCATTCTTTAATGTTGCTATGTGTTTCTGGTCTGAATACTTGTACAGTTCTGGCGGTACGCTTCGTATCCATTCACGAATAACGTTAGCTTCTAAATTTGGGTAGGTTTCACGGAATATATAACAATGACTACCCGGATACGTTAAAGCGTAAATAAACACATCCATAATCAATGATTTCGTTTTACCACCACCACGAGCGCCACCATATACCGCATAAGGCGCTTTTGTGTTGTGGAATATATTTTGTTTTTCATTAGGTTTATAGTCGATTGTTATTTCCATATTTGATAGATTTATACAAAAAATGAGATATATCGCCGTGGATATACCTCATTTAATGATAGATTTATGCAATTACCTATTATTCTTTATTCATATTACTAAATACAACTTTAATCGGTTCACCGTCCGCCCCGCTAATTTCTTGCTTATCAGTAAACATCTTATAACGCTTGCCAAGCAATTCAGCTGCTTTTAACCTATCATTTAGCGCCGGATCCAAACCGAACTGGTCGGGAATATCACCACGCATCGTACTAGATAAGAACTGCATCACCTCGTTAGTATCGGCGATGCTACTTTCTTTCATTTCTGCTAGTCGTTCATCAATATATTGTTTAACGTCAACTTTTTTCAACAGTCGATTACCAGCCGAATACGCCGTTCGTGCGCTATAACCAGCCTTTATCGCTGATTGCGTGGCGTTCGTAGTCTTTAGCCATTCTTCAGCAAACACTAACTCTTTAGGCTTTAATTTAATATCACTCACTACGTTCACCACCTTTCAACACATTAACTAAATATATTAACAACTCATGTTGCTTTAACGTATCGTATTCAGCTACCTTTTTAAATAATTGCCCTTCTTTAAACGGGTTTCGTTTATACTTCTCTGGAAATGCTTCTGCATATTCCGCTTCGTTATACATACGACTTACGATGAATACTTTAAATGGCTTATCCCACTTGCTCCATGATTGGCGAGTATCAATAACATACCTTAAACCTTTTTTGATTTGTAATGCCGTAATTACTTTTTTAATTTTAGGTATGTAATTCATTGATATTCCTCTCTATCGTAGTATGTTGCTATCTTTGCTCTTCATTCTTCTATGTGATCGTTGACATATTCCGGCATGTTGTTTGGCTGCGTGTTGGTTAGTGCAATATGTTTGGCATCGTCCGTTATATTCGATTGTTTTAGCCGTGCATATGCCGTGCTTATCATTGTTTAAGCAATGCTTTCTATCGCAATGAATTTGCGTCATATTGCTATCCTTTCAAATAATCATATTTCACATTTCGTGTAATTTTAAAAATACGGTTGACGTGTCGCGATGACCGTGTTATACTCTAATCAAGGTAAGGGAAACGAACCCCAATAGTTAATCACAAGGAGAAATAAAAATGTACACATTAAAAGACTTGAACTCAAATCAAACTTGGAACTTCGATAATCAATCACAAGCATCTGAATTTATTTCAACTATGTCATTCGGTTTTGAATGGCAACTACTAGACACAAATAATCAAGTTATTGCAACTCATTTTTACGAATAAGGAGATTAAATAATGCCCACTTCAAGCAACAAAATAAAAGAGGCCCGTTTAAAAGCGGGTCTCACTCAAAAGGCTGCTGCTGAATATTTAGAAATGCCGCTCCGTACCTTCCAAGATTGGGAATACGGTTCTAACGCCCCTAAATATGTAATCAATATGGCGGTTAAAATGTTGTCCACAATTCAAAAGAATAAATAGGAGAATAAAACAATGCAAATGACTCAAAAGCTTTATGACGTTGAAGATTACATCACATGTGAAATTCTTAAACGCAACATTACAGAAGAAGAGGTTTACAACTTCTTAAAATCTCAACCACCTTTAAAGGCTTTTATGGTAAATGATGAAGTTGTTCTTACCTCCAGCAACCTCACTAGAAACTCTATAGCCTTCTTATTTGAATAACAAACAAAGGCGGTAGATAACCACTACCGCCAATAACTAACTAGAAAGGATTTTATCATGGCTCACAAAATAATTGCAAAAACTCAAAAAGGTGATTGTATAGGCAATCCACTTACTAGGGTATACATCGCCGGTGTGCGTGGGTATTCCCGCATGCGTGATATTCGTATAGGCGACCGAATTCAAGGTTCCTATATCGTAACGTCCATAACACATGTCGTTACAGATGCGCAAGGAGACACCCCATACAGTTGGGGCGAAGGCTGGACGCCAGTCAACACCAAAGCCGCTAGATAATAGCGGCTTTTTTAATTACTCAAAACCAAACACGCCACAACTTAATGTGATCTGACATCAAAACAATTTGGGTTAATTTGGTCTAAAACCTTTACATAATAAATGCAGCATGTTCAGTTTTCAACAATTAAATGTTACTTTTATACAAGAAATGGGATATATCGCCGTGGATATACCCCATTTTATTTTAGTTTTATTCAGTTTGTTTGTATGTTCTATACAAGCGCTGACAATCTATAAAATCGTACAAGTAGTTATGTTATTAGGAAAGTACATATTTTAACAAGGATCGTATCTTAAATGGCATGTGTTCGTGAAAGGAATTTAACGCCAGCGCCTGTATACAACACGCAAGGGGAACGGCCCAATGTTCCCCGTTGTGTTGCATATGTATCGGGAGAATTAGTCAATGTCTTTAAAAGCTACATATGACACTATAATTATACTATATTATGCTTTTCCGTATGTTTCCGATATAGTCCGATGTATTCCGGATTATACCGATTTAGCCGTATACATGCACGCATAATATGTATGGTGCAAATAATACCCTACTTTGACGAGTCCAGCCGTCTTTAGTTCGCTAGCTTGCGACTTTTCTAAATCTGTAAAGTATCTGGCGTGTTTAGCGCTTTTGCCGTCAACATATTCACGCATCAATAGTATATTTTCTTTCCCGCTGGTGGTGCAGTTGATAATATCTGCTGCGGTTTCCCGCTCATCAATCAACGCCCCTATTTCCTTTTGCACTGCATCGCGCTTACTTTCAAGGCGTATAATTTGTTGCTCCAGTCCGCCCGGTGTTCCGCCACCTGTTAGGCGTTCCTTGGAGTAATCAACGGCCCCTATAGTTGTAATATCGCTTTGCAAATGCTTTAGATCTTCTTTCAACGAATTAATTTTCATTGTGATTAATTTGATAGGTTCTAAATATTCTTTTGCTAACTCCCTATATTCTTTATCTGTCATATATTCCCCTTTATTTCATGTTCTTAACTGTTTCCCCTAGCATGTTCAAATAGTCCTGTAAATTGGTTTTGATAGCATCATTCACAATTTGGATATTGTCAGTTGTTACATAATGCGCCAATAGCATTTTATACATCGCATCTTTGGTAGGTACTAAAACCGCTATTAATCCACTACCAATAAAAACCATAAATAATAGTATTACCTTTGATTTATTAGCTTGTATTTTTTCCCTAGCTTCATCTTCAACAAAATATAAAAACACCAGAAAACATACAAGCATTACCAATACAAAAAACACAATTTGATTTAAAACATCTATATTATGTAATACCTCAATCAAGTACAAATACATCGGATCAATAATAGGCATACGCATTTCCCCTTTCGCCTATTTGTATCAAAGGGGCGTTTATATTGCCCCTTATCCACTACATCGTAAATACTGATACTAATTTAATTAATGCTATCACTAACGAAAATAACAATGCAACATCAAACAATAATTTAATCATGGCTATTTTCCCGTGCTTCCAATACCACCAGCACCGCGCGCCGTTTCGGTTAAGGAATTAACATCTAACAACTTTAATGCTCCAACTGGTACAAGAATACCCTGTACTAATCTATCGCCCTTTTGAATTAAATACGGCGTATCGCTGGTATTATGTAGAATTGCTTTAATTTCGCCCCTATAATCCGCATCAATCACACCGAACGAATTCGGAATAATTAACGGCGTTTTGCTCATGCTAGATCGTGGCGCCAGCATCAACATATACCCCTTTGGGATTTCTACCGCTAGGCCCAGCGTTACATATTGCGTTTGATGCGGTTCTACAACCACGCTTTCCGGCTGGTAAAAGTCCATCCCGGCAGCATCTTCGCTGCCAACTTTTGGCAATAATACACCCGGCATGCATCGCTTAACCTTGATAACGTCTGCATTATATCGTTTATATCCAAATATGCGTTTAATCCTGTTTAGTAGTTCCATTTATTGCCCCTCATTTCAATAACGCTTCCAACACTTTATTTTTTCTATCCATAATGCGAATTTCTGCCCGCGGGTTATCTTTATCAATACCGGCTATGCAGCTATTTCCATATGAACATATCCATTTATCATCATCGATTACTTTGGCCTTTGTTAATATATCGCTAGTCGCTTGTAGCAATCCGATTAAATCCGGCCAGCTTCTTTTATTTGGCAAATAGTATTTACATTCAACAACGATGATGCCAGATATATGCAATTTCTTTCCAGCCAGTTGCCACATGCAAGCATCTTCATAATTCTTATAGGCTTCCGACGGTATTATAATAGGCTTTCCGTTTCTGGATATAATCCGTCCGCTATTCTTTTTAGTCGCTGGGCGGCCTTTTAAGGTAATATCAATTACACTCATTCAATGCCCTTTCTGCCAATAACACATCATTTTTTGGATAGCACCAATAATAGTTATCTTCACGGCTCCACGACGCCTGCCCATTCGTAAAGCAATGTACAAGTCCATTTTCGTATTTTGCAAAATAAAGTTTTTTTGTTTTAAGTAAAGTTTTTGCAATAACTGGTGTATCAACTGGTACTTTTTCCCATTCCACAATACCCAATAGGCTGGCAATGGAATATTCCTTTTTACCATTTCCCAGCCCAAGCACCTTGCATGGAATACGCGGCGTATGCTCGCGCACTTTGAAATGTCCACCGTTTTCAATAAAAATTGGGTTTACGAAATACGCATATACGCCAAATACTTTTATATCGCGATACCCCTCATCATACATTTCTTGTAATAGCCATTTTGCCCCTTGTTCATTCGTCATAATTTAATTCCCCTTTTGTTAATAAATGCTTGATTTGTTCCTTAACATGATACAAGTACAATTCCATTGTTCCGTTAAAATGTTGCATGTTCATTTTTGAAATTACTTGCCGTAACCGTTTTTGTTTTTCACCGTTCGGAATATTATATTCAATCATGATGCAATAAGAATTTGCGGTTATCTTTGGTTTTAAAATTCTATTTCCAATAACAATGGTTAAAGCACTTGCAAATTGTTCACGTGTATATGTTAGATCATTTGCTTTTAAAATTTTCTTCATTGGTTATCTCCATAATATGACGGCCTATTTCCTCTACAACGTTTACCGTAACGGCATTACCAGCTTGTTTATATAGCTGCGAATTACTATTTACCGCTGCCGCTTTTTCAAACTGTGCATCAGAAAATCCCTGTAATCGCCAGCATTCTTTCGGGGTTAGTTTTCTAATGTATATTTTCGAGCCGTCCTCTAATACAACCCCTAAATTGTCGCTAGTTGTTAATGTGTTACATCGTTGCGGTTGCACTCGGCCTCTTCTTGTTTCACTATTCGGATATGCTAGGTCTACGCCATCGCCATGATATGCCGTTGCAAAACCTTGTTTATTGGCTGTTTTTATTAAAAGGCCATGTCTGTCTTGGCTGGTAAGAGTGAAAGCTGGCTCTCCGTTTTCTTTTAATCGGCGCCCGTTTTGTATTTTTTCTAACCGATCTGGCGTTAGGCACGCTTGAATTTCTAAAAATTTACAGTCTTTTTGCAGTACACCACTATTTACCGCTTGTTGGTTTGTTATCCCGGAAGTGTATCTAGCAATTAAACATCTTGCATTTTTTGTTGTTTTTACATTTTTTTTGCTTAAATCTATAAAGCTGCTTTCAATATTCAAATCATTTCCGCCGATGCCAACAACTGCGTTGTTTTCTCTTTTGATAGGTAATAATCCATTGCCGCATTTTTTTCCACGATATCCAACAATGTACACTCTTTCTCTATTTTGCGGGACTCCGTAATTTTTGGAATTATACATTTTCCATTCGACACTATACCCTCTTTCGGCCATTTCACCGATAACATTGAGGAACCCTCTTCCTCCGTCGATTGACAACAAATTTTTAACGTTTTCACACATAATCCATTGGGGTTTATTTTCTTCGCATTCATCGATTAACCTCATAATTTCATAAAACAGACCGCTTCTAGTACCTTTTTTATACCTTTTTGATTTCCGGCGATGCTTAT
>ERZ772764.1124-NODE-1124-length-17169-cov-6.127381_pt1 | contig 17169 bp, 11 predicted proteins | sample MGYA00512163_ERZ772764 | MGnify/ENA primary metagenome ERZ772764 (study PRJEB29015, sample SAMEA2737903) | human oral metagenome | biome: human oral; feature: human-associated habitat; material: dental | place: China | collected 2094 ... | reverse complement strand
ACCCGTGTCGCCGCCGTGAAAGGGCGGTGTCCTAGGCCGCTAGACGATGGGGGCCTGCTTGGCCGTCGAACTGGCGTCCGAAGACGGGAGATAGTTTAGGCAGAACGCGCGCGGTGCGTCAAAACGAACGAGAGTGACAGCTGACACATTACCGGAAAACGTTGCAATTGTGCGGAATTCACAGGATTTCATCAGCTACGCGACCTACCCTTGATGCATGACTATGACACCAGCACGCGGTGCCCTCGCCCAGGCCTCGGACGCCCTCACGCAGGCGATTGCCGACCCTCAATCCGGGGCGGAGGCCGCCGTCGCCACGACCATTGACTTCACCCTCCTGATTCTCGGCCCAATCGTTAGCGCCTTTGTGGGTGTCATCGTCTCGGTCGTCATGTCTGCGCTCTTGCGTAAGGCTTTCGCGAAGGCTGCCACGGCCTCGTCGATCCTAGCGCGCGTGCGCCGCCCGGGCCACTTCACCTTCGCCGCCTGGGGAGCGTGGGCGGGGCTCGGCATCGCTTTGGTCAACCCGAATCTGTCCGACTGGAACGGCACGTCGATCACGACCTTCCTCATGCACGTGCTCCTCATCCTCGCCCTCGCGTGCCTCACGTGGATGGCCTACGCCGCCGCCTGGGTGTTCGAGGACGCCGCCAAAGCCCGCCAGGAATCTGACCAGGGGCGTTCGCGCCGTTTCGAGACGCAGGCGCAGGTGCTGCGCCGCTTCACCCAAGGGATCGTCGTCGTCGTCGGCGTGGTTGCCATCATCGGCACGTTCGAGGTCGCCCGCCAGGCCATGACGACCGTCTTGGCCTCTGCTGGCGTCCTCTCGGTCATCGCCGGTCTCGCGGCCCAGCAGACTCTCGGTAACGTGTTCGCCGGCCTGCAGCTGGCCTTCACCGACGCGATCCGCGTGGGTGACGTCGTCGTCGCCGGCGACAAGCAGGAGACGGGTTCCGTCGAGGAAATCACACTCTCCTACGTGGTCGTGCGCATCTGGGATGAGCGCCGCCTCATCATTCCGTGCCGCTACTTCACGCAGACGCCCTTCGAGAACTGGACGCGTCGCGCCGCAGCCCAGCTCGGCACCGTTGAGCTCAAGCTCGACTGGTCTGCGCCCATGACCCTCATCCGCACGAAGGTCGAGCAGCTCCTGACTTCCACGGACCTGTGGGATGGGCGCACGTGGGGTGTGCAGATCACCGACTCCGACGAGTACACGGTGACCGTGCGCGTCCTGGTCTCCGCGAAGAACTCCGGACACCTGTCCGACCTGCGCGCGTACCTGCGCGAGCAGCTCATCTCGTGGATCGTCGCGGAAGAGCCGTGGGCGCGCCCCGCTCAGCGCATCGAGCCGCGCCAGACCGTGACCGTCGAGCAGGACATGAGCCGCGAACGCATCGCGCGCCTGGCCGCCGAGCTTGCGGGGATCTCCGGCACGAACGAGGCCGTGGCCGCCACGGGCGTGTCGCCCGCCCACCCCGTCGCAGGGGAGCGCACGTCCGCAGGTAGTGCGACGGGAGGCGCCGCGTCCGCCGCTGGCGCCATGCCTGCGGGCGTTTCGCCCAAGGATCCCGCCCATGCCGCGCGCATGGTCGCCGCCCGCCGTAAGGCCAAGCGCGCTCGCCGCCGCGCGATGGCGGACCGCCAGCGCGAACTCGCCGAGGGTGGACCCGCCGCTTCGCACGACGAGACCCAGGTGATCTCCAAGGCCGCGCTGCGCAAGATCATCGAGGCCGCCGGCAACGCGAACCCGCAGCTCACGCAGACCCTCACCGCGACCTCCATCGGGCGGGGAGAGCGCTTCTTCTCCGGATCCGCCGACGCCGATGAGCGCGCCGCCGCCCTCGAGGGCCCCGGCGAAGAGGCCTACGCCGAGCGCGAGGCCGGGGTTCGTCGCGCCCAGGAACGCCGCGAAGGCCACAAGAACCGCAGCTCGGACGCCCTGGATCCCGAGGCGACCCTCGCCTTGGCGGCCGTCGGCGTCGAGCCGGTCGTGCCCGAGAATGTAGAGGCTCAGCCGGGTCAGGACACCGCGCACGCTGCCGGTGATGCCATCGGTTCCGGCGAGGCTCAGGGGGCTGTCGCGTCCGCCCCATCCGCCGCGAACAGCGCCACGCCCGGAGAAATCACCGAGGCCAATGCCACCGTCGAGAAGGCCGGCGCGCCCGAGGCCGGAACCGATGCCGGCGAGCCTGCTGCCGGATCCGAGGCCTCACCCGAGGAACCTACCGCTGATGATGTCTCCGCGGAGAGCGCCGCGACCGATGGCACGGCCGCGACCGAGTCCGCCGCCGATGCTGGTGCATCCGAGGCTGACAGCTCCGATGCTGGCGCATCCGCCGACTCTGGCGACTCACGCGCCGCAGACGCCCACACCGCCGCGGCACAGGAAGCCGCCGCCCCCGAGCGCGAGGACGCACCTGCCCCCGACACCCCCGACGAGCCGACCGTCCACCCCGGCTGGTACGCGGTTGCCGAAGAGGCGCGCCTCGACGCGGAAACTCGCCCCACGCCCACGGTGAAGCCCGCGCGCGTGTCCATCATGGACTTCTTCCCGGCCGTCGCCCCCACGGGCGCCGAGGCCGACGTCCTGCGCGCCGTCACCGGCCAGATCCCGGTCGTCGAACGTCTCGAGCAGGAGTCCGATGCGGGCGAGTCCGTGGCGACTGCGACGGACGACGAGACCGCGACGGACGAGGAGTCCACGACCCCCAAGGTCGCGAACCCGGACCCGTCGGAGCGCGAGGAGTCAGCGTCTGAGGGGGCTGCCCCCGAGGCTGACGTTTCGGAGGCCGAGGACGTGGATGAAGCCCCTGGCGACGACGAGACTGCCGCACCCGACGAGCCCGCCGCCCAGGCGGAGGGTGAGGAGGCCGCAGACGATGCGGATAACGCCGAGGAGTCAGACACCGACGTCGAGGCTGCCGACGTCGAGGCAACCACCGTCATTGACCCCGTGGAGGCCGCCGAGGCCGGCGCGCTCGACTCCGACGCTACGCAGGTTCTTCCCGCGGTCGATGAGCCCGTGGACGAGACCCTCGTGATGCCGGTCGCAGCCGTCACCGAGCCGGCGTCTGAGGCCGCGCAGGCTTCTGAGACCGAGGACGCCGCAGCGGAAGAGGAGGCCCCAGCGAAGAAGGAGACCGCTAAGAAGACGTCCTCCTCCAAGGCTGGCGCGAAGAAGACCGCCGCCAAGAAGGGCGCCGCCAAAAAGGCAGCTCCCAAAAAGGCGGCAGCGAAGAAATCCTCAGGCGCAGGGCCCGCCACCGATGAGTGATGGGGACAGGTGAACGGGCCACGGCCTCGTGACTGAGGTCGGCGCGAGGAAAGCGGACCGCCCGCACCCACGCACATGTGTGCACGGGTGCGGGCGGTCCGCGACAAGAGAGACATGAACGCTCCCGCCCCCACTGCCCGCGGCGGATCTTCGGCAAACGCGGGCTCGCAGCGGTGAGCGCGGACTGAGCCCCCGCCTCGTCGATGGAGCCGCGCGAGGAAAGCGTTCGCACGCGTGCGAGGGCGCGGGCCGCGCGGGACAATAGACGTATGAACGCTACCGATCCCGCTGCCCGTACCGACGCCGAGTGGAAGAAGCTCTTGAGCCCCATGCGCTACCACGTGCTGCGCGAGGCCGGCACCGAGCGCCCCTTCACCGGTGAGCTCCTCGACGAGGCGCGCGTCGGTACATACTCGTGCGCGGCCTGCGGGTCCGCTCTCTTCGACTCCGACGCGAAGTTCGACTCCTCCTGCGGGTGGCCCTCCTTCTTTCAGGCCCACGACGGCGCGACCGTCGAGAGCGTCGACACCAGCCACGGCATGATCCGCACCGAAGTGCGCTGCGCGACGTGCGGCTCCCACCTCGGCCACGTATTCCCCGACGCCCCCGACCAGCCCACCGGCATGCGCTACTGCATGAACTCGGCGGCCCTCACCTTCGCGCCCGCCCAGTGAACGCGCCCGCCCAGTGAACGCGCCCGACCAGTGAACGCACCCGCCCAGCGCCCCGTCACCGACCGCATCCCGCCCCAGCTCTACATCGTTGGCTCCGGCCTCATCCAGTATGTGGGCGCGGCGCTCGCGGTCATCGCCTTCGCGTCCGTCGATCCTGCCTCGGTCGCCTGGTGGCGAGTCCTGACCGGCGCGGTCGTCCTCCTGGCCTGGAAGCGTCCGTGGCGTGGCGGTCTCACGCGTTCTGACCTGGCGATTTCCGCGCTGTTCGGCATCATCATCCTGACGATGAATTCCTCGTTCTACGAGTCGATCGCGCGGATTCCCCTGGGGACCGCCGTGTCCATCGAGTTCATCGGCCCGGTCGCCGTCGCCGTCCTCCGAGGCCGTGGCTGGCGTCCGCGCATCGCCGCCGTCCTCGCGTTCGCGGGGGTTGCGTGCATCGGCGGTCTCGCCCTTGACCTGAGCGTGCCGAGCGTGCGCGTCGGCGTGGCCTGGATCCTCCTCGCGGCCCTCGCCTGGTCGGCCTACATCGTCGTCGGGCAGAAGGCCTCAACCACGCGCGACGGGGTGACGAACCTGGCGCTCGGCTGCGCGTGGGGCACCCTGTTTTTCGCGCCTTTCCTTGGTCCCGGCGCGATGGCGGCCACGGCCTCGTGGAAGCTGATCGCCATCGTCATCGGCGTGGGCCTGCTGTCCACGGCGATTCCCTACACGTTCGAGGCGCTCGCGATGCGTCGCCTGGCGGCGTCGACCTTCGCGCTGTTCGCCGCGATCCTGCCGGCCACATCCGCGCTGGTCGGAGCCGTGATGCTGCGCCAGATCCCCGGCGTCTTCGAGCTGATCGGCCTGGTCCTGGTGTCGGTTGCGGTCTGGCTGGCCTCGCGCGAGTAAGGGCCCTGCGCGGGTTGTTTTGCGGGTCGGCGGCGATACCCCAACCGATAGTCGCGGCCGGGCCGTGAAAGATGGCGTCGTCCGCTGATTTCATCGTGATGAGGCGCGCGTTCTGGATAGGTTGTGACGATCTGGATAGGTTGTGACGATCTGGATAGGTTGTGACGATCTGGATAGGTTAATAACCTATCCGGATGTGCATTACCTATCCGGATGTGTGCGACGTGTCCACGGTGCCGCGGCCTTGGTTCCCGCGCGCTCCTCGTATCGGTTGCGGTCGGCAGGCCTTGCGCGAGGAAGGGCGAGCAAGGGTGGTCAGAGCGGGTATTAATGCTGGCGCGATGACGCTCACGCAAACGCTATCGCCGGTGTTGATATTACGACGGGTTTGATGACACGGATCAGGTGGGCGTTGAATACCCTCAGTCGAGGCTGAGCTGGCGCGGCGTGTGCTTGCCGCCGCGGGCGATCACCCAGAACGCGAACCACGCGCCGGCGGAGCCGACGATCATGACGAGCACCATCGGTACGGCGCTGTCGCCGCCCGAGGTCGCCAGGGGAGCGGCGATGCCGTTCGCGATCGACTGGAACACGCCCATGACGGACGAGGCCGTGCCCGCGTGCTCGCGCGCCTCACTCATGGCCTGCGCGCCCGAGTTGCCGAAAATGAACGCGTTCGCCGTCATGACCAGTGCGAAGCCCACGCACGTGAGAATCAGCGGCAGGTCGAGGACGAACGTCGAGATCGCGAGTGTCACCACGCCGGTCGCGGCGATCGTCAGGCCCATGACGATGAGCGTGCGCGGCGTGAAGTGCGAGATCAGGCGCACGTTGACCAACGCGAAACCGGTCGACAGCAGGGCGTTGAACGCGAACACCCACGCGAAAGCCATGGGGGACAGGCCCAGCGGCCCTTGCAGGACGTACGTGGCGTTTGAGATGTAGCCGAACATGCAGAAGCTCGAGAACGCGTTGGTCAGCATGAAGCCCACGAAGGGGCGGATGCGCACGACCTGAACGAGGCCGTGGAAGAACCGCGGAATGCCGCCGGGGTGGCGGCGCTCCTCGGGCAGGGATTCGGGCACGACGAACCACGCGAGGGCCGCCATGAGCAGCGTGAAGGCGGCGAGTGCCCAGAAAACGACCCTCCACGTCGCGTGCGTGATGATGAACGCGCCGAGGACCGGGGCGAGCATCGGCGCGAAGCCGACGATCGCCTGGATGAGGCTCATGGCGCGCGCCAGCGTCTTGCCGTGCGCGACGTCGACGAGGATCGCGCGCGCCACTGAGGAGGCGACGCCGCCGCCGAGGCCCTGGAAGACTCGGCCCACGAGGAGCACCCAGATGTTGGGCGTGAACACGCAGATCATGGAGCTGACCAGGGCGATGATGCCACCCGCGACGAGGGGACGGCGGCGCCCGATCTGGTCCGAGATGGCGCCGCCCAGGACCTGGCCGGACGCGTAGCCCACGAAGAAGGTTGTGAGCGTGAACCCGAGCATCGTCGAGTTCGTCGCCAGGTCCGCCGTGATCTGCGGGAACGCGGCTGAGTACATGTCGGTCGCCATCGGAGGCACGGCGTTCTGCACGGCCAGCGTGATCAGCAGGGCAACCGTGAGCGCCCCGCCGACGATGCCGTCGCGGTCCTGGGTGTCTTTTGTCGTCATGATGCGATTGTGCACCCGTGGGGACGCTAAATAGATGAATCGGTCGATTATTTGACACATCTCGCACGCCGGAGGGCCGTGATCTGTGTAGACGCGGCACCGCTGGTATTAGTCAGCTGAACGCGCGCCGAGGCCACGAGGAGCTCACGCGTAGTCTGCGCTCACGCCTCGTGTGTGTTGACGCTTCGGCCGCGCTTACTCCCCGGTCGCGCTTAGTCCTCGTTCTCGCCCGCCTCCAGCGCGTCCGCCGCGGCCTCGATCTGGCTGCGCGTCGGGCACGAGGCCGGACCTGGCATGGTCGACGCTAGCGCTCCGGCGCAATTCGCCAGAAGGATGCATCGCTCGATGGAGTTACCGAGCGCGAGCCCGGCAGCTAGGACGCCGTAGTGGACGGCAAATGAACCCATACGCTCGGTGGAATCGACGGTGGGCGCGCGGAAGCGGGTGACATGTGCGACCTCCGAGGTCTTTTCGAGCAAAGGCCGCGCCAGGTAGGACTCGTGCGAGGCAGTGCTGATGAGCGCGTACCGTTTGAAGAGATTCTCGACGAAACTCGCAGAGTGATTGGGATCCTTGCTAGCGTCGAAGGCCGAGCGATCACTCACGATTGGCTCGCACAGGCCCTGCACGTTGCTTTGACGCAGCGCCATCAGCACATTGTCGTTGGGCAATTGGTGCGGCCCAATGCCTCCCCTCGATGAATCAATGATGACTCGCACGTGCTCAGGCAGTTGGACGGCGGCGTTCTCGGCAGCCGTGAGTATCGATGGCGACCTTTCGAGGCTTCCGTCGACGAACAGGATGTCCGAGGGGCTCAGAGAACGGATGGCCGCGTCCCATGCATGCTCGGGAACGTTGTCTACAAATGAGGTTTTATCTCCACGGTAGGTTCCGATGACATATGACCGGTAGCCGCTGTCGCGTCCCTTCACGCGTGGACCCGCGTCGATGATCCCCTCGCGTGCTAGGGCGTCGGCGATGATCGAGGCCCGGGGCCCCTCGCCGATGGGGCTGAGGCTCACGACCTGGAGACCCATAGCGCGGGCGGCACGCATCGCCGTGAAAGTGAAGTCAATGTGGGCACCCTCGCGGGTGGTCCACTCGTCCCCGCTGGGCAGAGGTTCGTCTGCGGATTGTCGGTCGTACCTCAGCGTCAGCTCGGTCATGAAGACGACGCGGCCTGCGGGCGCGTCACCCCTGGCGGGGCCGAGCGGGGTGGGCTTGCTCTCTGGCTCGAAGGCGGCGAATCGCGTACAAACCGTGGAGCGAGGATCCTCGAAGGAGGTCGGACCGCTTCGTTGGTATCGAGGCCCCGAGCGTCCCGCCGCGCGGTTGAGCCAAGCCGCCGAGGCGGGGGGACGTAGCTCGAGGAGCTGACCGGCAATCTCCATCGGATCAAAGTCAGGGTGATTGGTTGTGTGTAGCTGCTCCCTGAGCCGGGCGCTGAACCGGCGTCCGCTCAGGGGAGACAAAATGCTGGAGACGACTGTGCACAGTTCCGGATCGCTGCTTAGCTCGGCGATCTCAGATGAAATTGACGAGCGATAGCTGAGAGGCGGAATGTAGAAGGCTAACGGGATAACCAGGCTCGACGAGGAGTGAGCGGCGAGCTTCTGCCTCAACAGATTGATGGGCGACCAGTAATAGACCCACTTGGAGTTGCTAAGGACATTCATCGCACGTCGCGTGGCCGTCAAGATGTCGGGGCCATCTTCTGCCTCTCCACGCGAGGGCAGGGCAGCGACGAACTCGACCGCCTCGCCAGTGGGAGCATCATAGGAGTCGAGAGCGAGTGACACGGCCGCCGCGAGGAGGGCTGCCGACTGAAACTCGTCACGGGTCGTGCACCCGCACGCGAACCACACGGTCCTGGCGAAGGCCTCGGGATCGATCGTCGACAGGGCGATGCCGACGGGAACCGCGCACATGAGACGCTCACGTTCGCTCCTGGCGGGGGAGTGCCAGCGTCCGGATTGAATGGAGCATAGGCCGTCCGGGGCTTTCAGGAGCTGTGCGGCGACGACCATCGCCTGAGTCGTGAACTGCGAGACCGTGGCGTCGTCAGCATCGTCGGGCACTATCGAAGCCATTGCCGCGAAGGCGTAGGGGAGTCGTGGATCCATGTCTTTACTCCTTCTCAGGCCGGATCGCGGGTCAGCAGATCGCGAGAAGCCGCCTCGGTGGCTTCTCGGGTGGGGAGCGAGGTCGGGGTCGCCAGGGAAGCCGCGCAATTGGCCAGCAGGGTCGCCTGATCGGCTGGGATGCCGATGGCGAGGCAGCCTGCGAGCGTGCCGGAGTGGACGTCCGCCGTGGGCAGTACGCCCGGCTGCTTGGGTGTGGGGGCTGGGATGCGGGTGACCATCGGGCGAATCAGGCGAGCGTCGTCGAGGTCGGGCCTGGCGAAGTACGCGTCTCCTTCTTCCGTGCGCAACACGATGTGGCGCTTAGTGAGCATGACGAGGGCCGAGGCTTGCACTTCTGGCGTGTCGTTGTCTTCGTAGAACGGGTAATGATCGTCGAAATGGCGGGTGAATCCGTCGAAGCCTCGCGCGTGAGAGGCGCGCAGGGACACGATGACGTTGTCGTGGGGCAGCCCCTTGAGGAAACCCTTATTCTGCGAGGCATCGAAGACAACACGCGCGTGCTCGGGCAGGCCTTTTGCTGCCTCGTGTAGGGCGCGTGCGTGCCTCTCAGAGTCGACGAGCGACCCGTCGATCCACAGGACATCCGAGGGGCCCATCGCTTGGATGGCCTCGGCCCACACGCGGGTCATCTCCGGGGTGATGTCGGTGGTCGTTGAGACAGCTAGTCGCCAGCCGTTATCCGCAGTGAAGATGAGCCTGTACCCGTTGTCGGTGCCTGTCAAGCGAGGGCCAGCGTCGACGATGTTTTCGCTTCTCAGCGCCCGCGAGATGACCGAAGCGTTGGGGCCCCGTCCGATCGGGCTGAGGGAGACGACCTCTGCCCCCATGCGCCGCGCCGCCGCCAGGGCGTTGAAGCTTCCACCCGCAGACTGGCCCAGGTCGGAGGCCCACACGTCCCCGCCAAATTTCGGGTACACGGCCGAGTGCATAGCCTGGTCGACGAGGAGTTCACCGAGGAAGAGAACGCGCCCAGGCTGTGCGCCCGCGTGACGGGGAATGATGGGCGGGTTGGCGGGCTCGAAGTAGCGCTGGCGCGTGCAGTGGCCAGAATTGGCGTCTTCGAACGAGGAGGGGCCTGACGGTGCGATCGGGCGCGAGGGCACGTCGGGGCCGAGGAGTTCGCCCGGGTAAGGGACGCGGCCCGAGAGAATGTTCTTCGCGTTCTCCTTCGGATCAAAATTGAGGGATTCCTCGACTACGTATGCCCCGTAGGCGCGCAGGAAATCTGCGCCTCGCACCGCTCCGACGAGGGCGTATGCGGTGGACAGGATCGTGCTCGTGTGAGCCCCTAGCCGAAGGGGAGAGGATAGGATGCGGCGGTCCTGGTAGCGGGAGGCCAGGGCGAAGGCCATTGGGACGATCTGAGAGAGCGACTCACCCGCACCGATCTGCTCGACGAGACGATCGAGGGGGGACTCGATGTACTCGTTTACGTCGCTGACAATGTTCAAGGCCCTGCGAGTCGCGGCCACGACGTCCGGCTCCGGGCTCCACTCGCCGCGTGCCTCCAACGACGCGGCGACATCGATAGCGCACACCAGGGTGTCTTCGACGCGAAGGTTCGGGCTGTCGAGGCCGATTGAGACCGCCGCCGCGACCAGGGTCGCCGCCTGAAACTCGCGTCTATTCGGTTGCTCGTCCTCGCAGTAGTTCCATACGGCGTCTGCGAAGGCCTGGCGGCTGCCGGTTGACGTGTATGAGCCAGCCTGGGCGGCGTGGACCAGCAGCTGAGCCAACCGATGGGATGACAACTTCATGGAGGGGAACGAGGGCTTTTCTGCGGAATTTTGGATCCTTAGCAGCGCGAGGATGCGTTCGCTGAGGCTTGCCGCCTCGTCGCCGTTCTCGATCAAGGTATCCATCGCGAGGACGTGGCCGAAAGCGAATCCGATCGTGGGTCCCTGGGCGCGGTCGAGACGTGTGTCCATCGTTCAGTCCTCCTGCTTGGCCAGCGCGTCAGCTGCCGTCTCAATTTGGGGTCGCTGTGGGCACGTCGCGGGTCCAACCGTGGTCGATGCCAGTGCGCCCGCGCAGTTGGCGAGGACAACGCCTCGCTCAAGTGGGATACCAAGGGCAAGTGATGCCGCCAGGACGCCGGTGTGGGCGTCGCCGGCCCCATTCGTATCGACGGCGTCGATGGTCGGGGTCGGGATCTGCGCGGCTGATGTTTCGCTATCGGGGCTGGCATAGCGAGCAAAAAACGCGCCGGATGCTCCGAGGCGAATCAACGTGTCGTGCCCCAGTGTCTGCGCGAGGCGCCAACTGAGAGAGTCAAAAGGCAGGTAGCCGTCAAGTTGCGAGCGCTTGGCGATTGCCCTCGCCTCGACGCTGTTCATCGAGATGATCGCGTGGTGCGCGGGCAAGCTCTCAGGGATCCCGATGACGGGGGAGACGTCCAGAATCACGCGCACGCCCTCGGGCAGGACCCGCAGCGCGGCCTCCGCGGCTTCCTTGTTCGCGGGGTGGTCCATGAGGTATCCGTCGATGTAGAGCACATCATGAGGGCTCATGGTTTGCACGAAGTTCGCCCACGCGCTCGTGGGGGTCATCGTCTCGGCTCCCTTGGTGGAGATAAAGGTGCGTTCGGCACGGTGATCAATGAGGGCGATGCAGAACCCGTTGTCCACCCCCTCCACTCGCGGGCCTGCGTCGACGATTCCCTCGCGCTTGAGGGCCTCCTCGATCAGCGAGGCGTGGGGTCCGGTGCCGATCGGGCTGAGGGAGACGGCCTCGGCCCCCATGCGCCGAGCGGCCACGAGAGCGTTGAAGCCGCCGCCCACATGCGTACCTGCATCGCGCGCACGCTCGGACCCGCCGCCGTATATCGGCCCGGTCCCCTGGAGAACCCGGTCCACGAGGATCTGCCCCATGAGGACGACCCGCCCGGCCCGGGGATCGGGGGACGAGGCCGGGGCTGGCTCCTCGGGAGACGCACCGTCACGTTCAACGTCCGCAGGTGCGCTCGCGGCAGGCTCGTGAGCCGCACGCAGCTCCAACAGCTCGAGGGCGACGGACGGCAGGTCCAGGCCGGATACGCTTTCAACCTGGGCGAGGCCGTGGCCGACAAAGACCTCAAAGCCGAGGGCGGCGCCCAGGATCGCGCCCGCAATTGCGCCGATCGTGTCGGTGTCCCCGCCGATGTTGGCGGCATCCATGAGAGCCTGCGGGGAGGGAATGCGCGCGAGCAGCGCGAAGGCCATGGGGATCGCGTGGGCCGAGGCCACGGACGTGCCCACCTGCTCGACGAGGCATTCCAGGGAAGACGAGGCAGGGTTGGCGGCCAGCTGCATCGCCCGGCGCGTCGCCGCGACGACGTCCGGGTCGGGGGTCCACGCGCCGCGCTCGGGGAGGGAATCGACGTAGGTGACGGCCTTCCACAGCAGACCCCTCAGATTCGGGCTCGTTGAGCGAGCCGTGTCGATCCCCAGGGACACGGCCGCCGCCACGAGCGCCGCCGACTGGAAGCCCTGTCGCGTCGCGTGCGTGACCTGGCAAGACGACCAGACGGCATCCGCAAAGGCCTCGGGATCGGCCGTCGGCATCGCGATGCCGATCGGGGTGACGCGCATCGCCGCGCCGTTCGTGGTTCCCTCGCCGCCCACGGTCAGTGGGTCCTCGCCCGCCCGCACGCGCTCGAGCGCCGCCTTCGTGGAGGGCCCCAGCAGGTCGAGTGAGCCGCGCCGAATCATCGAATCCTCCCAGGCCAGCAGGGCGTGGGAGAACTCGACCGCACCCAGGGCCACGCGACCCGAGGAGGATCCCCGGCCTCGTACCAGGAGGGACGCAATCAGCAGCGCCTGCTCCGTGTCATCCGTGACCGACCCGGCGGGCATCCCCGGCGCGTAGGGCTGCGAGGCATCACCGTCGACGAGTCCCGTGATGCGCCCGTACACCGCGTGGATCTGCTCAGGAGACATCGCCTGCGTCGGCATGCCCAACGCGTCGCCGAGCGCCAGGCCAGCCAGGGCGCCGTACGCGCGAGCAAAACGAGGATCCATGATGCACCTCCAGCGCGGGCGCGCGCCCGCAGATAGCGTGAACGCCCCGGAACGTTCCGAGGCGACCAGTAGGCCCAGGGGGACTCGAACCCCCAACCTACGGATTAAAAGTCCGCTGCTCTACCATTGAGCTATAGGCCCAGCAGCCCTATTGTAGGAGGAAGAAGTCCCCATGGCCCAATCGAAGATGCCGCGACGCCCCGCCATGCTCGACGCAGCCCGGGCTGAGGCCATCGTTGGCGACGAAGATCCCGCGGCCACCGCCGCCGTCGCGCACACCGCCGCCTGGGCCCTCATGGGCGTGGGAGACGAGACTTTCACCGACGCGGACGTCGCTCGTCTGCGTGAGACCGTGCGCACCCGCGGCGTCGACACGATCGCGCACGTGTGGTCGCGCAGCCCCGAGTTCACCCTCCCCGGGGCGCTCTGGCGCGTCTACCTGCTGCACGAGTGGTACCACCGCGATCCGCTGCTGGTAGCCGATCGCTACGCCGACGGGTCGCGCGCGCCCATCATCCAGGGCCTCGAGGCCCCCGTCGAGCTGCGCCCCCTCAGCCTCATCATGGAGGAAATCGACTCGCTGCTGCGCGGCGACCTGACCGACGACGACCTCGAGTACGTGCTGGCCCAGGCGTCGCGGGCGATGCGCGTGCTCGCCGCCGGCGAGGCCGGGGCCCTGTGGATCGAGGACCCCTCGGATCCGCTCGCCCACCGTGTCACCATGCGCCACTCCGCGCTGCTGGTCACCGCCGACGAGCTCGACGTCGCCGCGCGCGAGGCGGCCGTCGGCACCCTCGACTGACCCGTTTCCGCCGAGGCCGGGGCGCCTCGGACCGGGCGTGACCCGGGGTGACGTGGCGCGCCCACCAGGGCATCGGCGCGCCCGGGCGACTACCCTATTCCCTATGCGCCCGATGCCAGCCCCACGCCCCCAGCGACTCGTTCGCTCTGCGGGTGCACTCGTCTGGCGCTTCACAGACCCCGCGCGCGTCGCCGTTCCCGGCGAGCCGATCGACCCCTCGGACATCGAAGTCCTCATGGTCCACCGGCCGCGCTACCACGACTGGTCCTGGCCTAAGGGAAAGACCGAAAACGGTGAGTCCCTCGTCTCCGCCGCCGTGCGCGAAGTCGAGGAAGAGACCGGTCAGATCGTGACGCTCGGGGCGCCCTTGACGACCCAGCGCTACCGCCTGGGTGGCGGGCAGACCAAGGAAGTCCACTATTGGGTGGGCACGCCCGTCCCCGTCGGCCACGCCTCCGAGCGCCTGCGCGCCCCCGTCGCGCGCGCCCCGCGCACCGAAATCGACCAGACCGCGTGGACCTCGCCCGAGCGCGCCGCCGACATGCTCACGCGCCGAGGTGATCGCCGCCTCCTCGCCGACATCGTCGCCCGCGCCCGCGAAGGCTGCCTCGTGACGACAACGCTCCTCGTCCTGCGTCCCGGGCAGGGCGTCACGCCGCGCCTCGACGAGGCCGGGGACGCCCACGCTTCCGCGTCGCCTTCCGCGTCGTCCGGCGGCTCCGCGTCGCCCGGTTCTTCCGTATCTTCCGGCGGCTCCGCCGTGCCCGCCGCGGCTGCGGCGCCCGCCAAGCCTCGCCCCGCGCCGACCCCCGCGATGGTCGCGTCCGCCGCGACCAGGAGGGCCGCCCGGGTGGAGCAGGCCTCGGCGAAGAAGGCCGAGGCTGCGCGCGAACCCGTCGACCCGGCGCTCAGCCGATTCGGCGTGCGCCAGGCTTTCGATCTCATCGACCTGCTCTCGAGCTTCGGCGTGGCCCGCGCGTTCGCGTCGCCTGCAGCCCGCGCGCGCCAGAGCCTCACACCCTGGGCGTCGATGGGTGGGGGATCGGTAACGCTCGTCGACTCCCTCGACCTGACCGGCACCGGCTCAGACGCATCTATCGGCGACGAGGCGCGCCTCGGTCGTGTCCGCGCCTTCGCGGCGCAGCGCCTGCGCGAGCACGCCTCCCCCACGGTCCTGTCCGTCGCGGGTACCGCGCGCGAGGCCGTCATCGAGGAGATCCGCGCCTACGCGTCCGGTGCCGTTGCCGGGTCCGAGGCCCCGCGCCTGGCCCACGGGCAGGTCCTCGTCGCACACGTCGAGCACAGTCCCGACGGGCCGGTCGTCGCAGCCCTCGAAACGCACGGCGTCACCACGAAGAACCCCGCCACTCACGCGCGCAAGGCCTCCAAGAAGCACTGAGGCGACCCGGCACCAGCCGAGCCGCCACGAGCGCGCGTAGAAACGGGGTCACATGTTGGAGTTCCTCACGGAACCGGTGAGCTTACTGTCGTCCTCGGCGAAAACGTAGCATTGCACCGTGTGGTCGCCCTTTGCCCAGGTCTGCGAAGCGGGGAGAAACCATTCGTAGTCCAACGTGGAGTCCGCGACGGGCTTGCCGACGTAGTGCTCGAAGATCAGGCCACAGATGTCGTCGCTCTCCTCCTCAAATTCGTCGTCGGACGGCAGGCTCGTGCCTGCGAAGTCGAAAATATGAAAGTATTCTGCATCGTGAGGCTGGTCGCAGTCGACGATGGTGACGTCGCTGTCATCGCTCTGCCCGAACTGGAAACATTCCCCGACGTGCGTCTGCGTAGCCGTCGTTGTAGGCGTGGACGTTGACGTGGACGTTGAGGACGTGGGCGTGCGCGAGTCCTTCGAGGGCTTGCGAGTTCCAGACATCGACACGGAGCATGCGGACAGGCCCAGGCTCAGGATGGCGACCGAGACCCCGAGGATCAGCGCGGGGCGCGCGGCGTGGGATGTGAAGGAACGTTGGGACATGATTCTCCTTGGAGCAACGACGCCTTCGCACACGTGATGGAAGAACGCGGCGTGGCGAGCCTGATTGCTGGTCGTCGTGCTACTTCCACTATATCTGGTCCTCGTGCTACTTCCACTATATAACGCCGCGTTGACCGCATGATTCGGGTGCTTGGCGGCGCTTGGCGAGGCACGATTGGGCTGCCCGGGAGTGCCGCTGACGAGGCGTGGCGGCTCGACCGAAGCCGAGCCGCCACGAGTGTCGTAGTAACCGGGTCACATGCCGGAGTCGCGCACAGACTGAGTCAGCTTTGAATGATCCAGCGGTCGAGCCAGACACACGATCGTGCGGTCCTTGTGCGCCCACGAATCCTTCGTCGGGATCATCCACGTCGCATCCAGCGATGACGTCAGGTAGTCCGCACCCACGTACTCGTCAAACGCCGAGATGCACATCGACTCGGCCTGCCTGTTGAGCTCGTCCGCCCCTGGGAAATCCCCGTCGGCAACCGTGTCGATGTGGAAGACCTCGGCGTCATGCTCGTGCGTGCAGCCGGTCGTCTCGAGAGTGGTTGCCGTGGTCTCCTCCGAGCCCTCCGGCAGGAGGATGCACTGGCCCACCCGCATGTGCATGACGGACGAATCCGAGCACGCGGCGAGCGGGGCGGCAAGAAGACCAATGACGGCGACCAGGCCGACGAGGCGACGGGAAGCCACTAGTGGACCCCCAGGGGAAGCGCCACGACGAAGTACACGATGGCAGACACAATGGCTGCGGCCGGCAGCGTGAGGAACCACGCGGTGACGATGCTGCCCGCGACGCCCCACCGCACAGCCGAGAACCGCTTCGTGCAACCCACACCCATGATCGCCGTCGACACGACCTGTGTCGTCGAGATGGGAGCGTTGATGACGTAGGAGCACAGGTACAGGATCGAGGCGGACACGGCCTCGGCGGTAAAGCCGCGAGCCGGATCCAGGTCGATGATCTTACGGCCGATCGTGCGCATGATGCGCCCGCCGCCCGCCATCGTGCCCAGCGAAATCGCCAGAGCGCTCGAGATCTTCACCCACAGGGGCACGTTCATCTCGCCCGTGATGGGATCGAGGATGTTGTGGTGCTCGCCGAAACCGCCAGCCATCAGCGCCATGACGATGATGCCCATCGTCTTCTGAGCGTCCTGGATGCCGTGGCCGAGGGCCATGGCGGCCGAGGACACGCGCTGGGCGGCGCGGAAGCGACGCATCGTGCGGTGATACTGCGCATTGCGCAGCAGCCGCAGAACGATGCTCATGAAGAAGTAGCCGACGACGAAGCCGATGATGGGGGAGGCGAACATCGGGATGACGACGTGGCTCATGATGCCCCACCAGTGAACGACCGTGCCGCTCATGAGGCCAGCACCCGCCATGCCACCGATCAGGGCGTGCGAGGAGGACGAGGGGAGGCCAAACCACCAGGTGATCAGGTTCCAGATGCACGCGCCCAACAGGGCCGCCAGGATGATGACCAGGCCCTTTTGCTGCATGTCGGGCGAGGTGGACTCGGCGTAGCCGCTAATCGAAATGATGCCCTTACCGACCGTCTTAGCGACGCCTGTGCCCATCATGGCGCCGATGACGTTCATCGTCGCGGCCATGAGGAGCGCCGCGCGAGGAGTCCACGCGCGTGTCGACACGGAGGTCGCGATCGCGTTCGCCGCGTCGTGGAAGCCGTTGGTGTAGCTGAAGAACAGCGCGACGGCGATGACGACGC
>ERZ772764.1123-NODE-1123-length-17184-cov-11.565591_pt1 | contig 17184 bp, 21 predicted proteins | sample MGYA00512163_ERZ772764 | MGnify/ENA primary metagenome ERZ772764 (study PRJEB29015, sample SAMEA2737903) | human oral metagenome | biome: human oral; feature: human-associated habitat; material: dental | place: China | collected 2094 ... | reverse complement strand
CTTCAATCGCCATATTGCATATTGTCATTCTTTCTTCCATCGAAAGCCCTCTTATTGTGTCTCCAAAGAATTCAAAGGCATAACCATTTCCAAGACCAATTCCATAAGTCTTGATTATATGAAGTATTATATCCTTTGCATAAACACCTTTTTGCAGTTTACCTGTTATTTCAATCCCCATCGTTTTAGGTTTTTTCTGCCAGATTGTCTGTGTTGCCAGGACATGTTCAACTTCACTTGTCCCTATTCCAAATGCAATTGCTCCAAATGCCCCATGAGTTGCAGTATGGCTATCTCCACAGACTACTGTTTTTCCTGGCTGTGTAAGTCCCTGCTCAGGTCCTACCATATGCACAATTCCATTGTTTTCATTAAACATATCGACCAGCTCTATTCCAAATTCCTTACAGTTTGCCTCAAGTGCATCCAGCTGTGCCTTGGAAATCTTATCTTTTATATCCAGTCTTTGTGACATTATGGTTGGAGTGTTGTGATCCATTGTCCCAAATGTCAGATCAGGCCTTCTTACCTTTCTTCCGGCCAATCTCAGTCCTGAAAATGCCTGTGGTGAAGTAACTTCATGAATCAAGTGTAAATCTATGTAAAGCAGCTGTGCTTCCCCGGGCTCTCCTGTAATTACATGTTTTTCCCAGACCTTATCAAATAAAGTTCTTGGTTTTTTAATTTCTTTTTTAGTTTCTGACATTTTTTATCCTCCAATTTTATTTTTCTCTCCAAGTTTTTATATACATTTTTTAATTAACTCATTTAAAATTGTTTCATTCTTCTCTCTTCAAAAGCTTGCAATTCCCTTACTCTTTCAAAAATAATATCTGTATTCTGTTCCCTTAAATAATTCATATACAGAGCTCTGTCGCTTTTTTCAATAACAAACGGACTTATTTTTTCCTGAAAGCACAAATACAGCATAATCAGCCTTCCTGTTCGTCCATTTCCATCGCTAAAAGGATGTATTCTCTCAAATTCTATATGAGAATGTAGTATTTCCAATAACTTTTCATTGTTATTTTTACAGAGTCCCAGTCGATAATTTAAATTTTCAATCCAATTTTTTCTCATTTTCAAGTTCACTTATCATATAATCAATTGCCTTTTTATGATTCAAAACTTCAAAAACTTCACGAACACTTTTACTTCCCGGTATTGTACTGTCTAAAATAATTGTAGCCGTTTCATTTAGTGTCAGTGTATTTCCTTCAATTGCATTTGAGTGATGTATCATTCTTACTGATAAATCTAAAAAATATTCATAATTTATAGTTTTTATATCCATTTTCCCAACTTTCTATTCTTATAAAATTAATAGCAGTCCAATTGTAAAAAATATCTTTTGCTAAAATCTTTAATTCTTTATCTTCCATTTCACACCTCTTCCAAGTCCTTACTTAATTTTCTTCAATTTCAGAACTACAATCTCAGGCTGTGCAAAAAATCTTATAAACATCTCAAAGGCTCCACCGCCAACACCTGAAGTCGTATAAATCTTATGTCCGTCATATTCCTTCAATCCGTAACCGTACTTCCATGGATGCTTAATCTCAGCATGCAGTATCAGTCCAAACAGTGTTATCTGCCCACCATGAGTATGCCCTGCCAAAGTCATATCTGCCCTTTCCTTCTGATCATCTGTCATATATTCAAAATATTCAGGATTATGTGTAATAAAGATATTAAAATCATCTTTTTTTATTCCTTCAAGTGCTCTATCTGCGTCAGGTTGTCCTTTCCGCAAATCATCAACTGCTGAAATATAAATACTTTGATTATTTATAATAATTTTATCATTTTCATTTACTAAAACCTTATATCCAAGTTTTTTTTAGCTCAGCTATATTTTTTTCCACAGAATTATAATCATGATTTCCCAAAACTGCATAAATTCCATATTCAGGTTTTTCCAGTTTTTCCATTCCCTTGTAAAACCTTGGAATTTTACCAGTCCAGTTAGTATAATCACCACCAAGAATTATAATGTCCTTCTCCTGTTCATTTATCAGTTTAATAATCCTGTCAAGCTGCTTCTGATTGAATCTCGTATAAGTGTCCAGCTGGAAATCTGCTAGAAATACAATTTTCTTTCCGTTAAATTCCTCCGGAATATCTTTTGAAACAACTTCTATCGTTTTTACCTTTAGCTGTGTATACTCATAATGTGCATATATCAGACATATTATAAAAAATACTGCTAAAATTACAAAGATTGATAATATTGCTTTTCTATTTATCATTTTCTTACCTCTTAATTTATATTGTTAAAATACATAGCCAGCAACATGTTTATATTATTTTTTATGAATTTCATCATACATTTTTTCAATTCAAATATAACTGTTTTAAACTTAAAAAATTTAAACTAAATAACTTACACTCTAATCAACAGTAAATTTGTAGTAAGTCCTGCCGCAGTTCCTATAAGCAATATTGTATCCCCATTTTTTATTTTCCTATTCTCCATCCCATGAGCCAATGCAAGTGGAACAGAAGCTGAAACCATATTACCAAATTCCTTTACTTCATTTATAAACCTATCTTCGGTTACACCTAACTTTTCCATCACAATAGGCATGGCCACACTTGCCTGATGCGGCACCACCATATCAATGTCAGATATTTTCATGTCATTATTTTCTAAGAACTCCTTCATCATTTCAGGAATCTTTTTCATAGACAGTGACAGTACAGTTTTTCCATTCATATCAAACATAAATTCTTCCTTTGTTTCTTCAGAATAGTTTTCAGGATGAAGGTTACTGAGTCCCCCTCGAATCTCAGTAGAATGTGCCCCTTCCGACCAGGTTTTCTGCATAGCATCTATAACGCCTATTTCCTTATCAGTTTTTTCGATAATAAAGGCTACCGCACCATCACTGAAAAGCTGAAAGCTTTCCTTCTGCTTAGGATTCAAGGCTCTTGAAGCAACATCACAGGAAAAAATCAATACTCTTTTATATCTTCCGGCTTCCAGAAGATAAGACATGGTATCCAGAGCTGTCATAAAACTTGTACATGTTGTATTTATATCGAGTGCAGGAATCGAGGTACCCTTTGCAATTTTTTCATGAATTAAAGCCGCCATACAGGGTATCGGCTGTATTCCGACTGCACTTGCTGAAACTATGCAGTCAATATCATTAACTGTAATATTGGCATTTTTCAGCGCTTTCTCACATGCTGAAACAGCAAGGGAAATCTGCTTTTCTTCACCGCTTATTCTGTAACGTGTCTGCCCGTCAAAATCAACTGTATTTCTTGGCAGTTCCACTCCATACCCTGTAAATTGTATCTTTCTCATTATATTACCTTCCTTACTACCCTTTTTAATTTAACTGTCCTATCTACTTTGTAATCTATAAATCGTATTTTTACATTTTCTATATCTAAAGAGGCAAGTAATTTATTAAATTCTTTTTCTATTAACTCCTTCTGCTCTTCATTTATATTTAAAACAGCTATTTCCAATAAATCGTCATTTACTTGGAAAACCTTATATTCTCTTATATTTTCAGCAAAAAGTACTGTTCTTCTTATAAAATCAGGAAATACTGTAATTTCCTTGCCGTATTTATTTATAAATTTAAAAATATCATCTGAACGGCCTTCTATTTTCTCAATTTTCTGCAAAATCGAACCACATTCACAAATTCCTTCCGATTCAACCAGAATATCGTTTAAATAATATTTTACAAAGGGCTGGCTTGTTCTCCTGAAATCTGTAATTATTGGATAAAATCTTTTTTCATCTATATATTTTTTATCAAATTTTATCAAATTCTCATTTAAATGTAAATGTCCATATTCACATGTACAGGCTAAAAATCCTTCTGTTGCCTGATAAATCTGATGTATTATTTTCTGATTAAACTGCTTTTTTATATATTCTTCATCAGCCTTTTCCAAAATTTCCGCAACAGAAATAATTCTCTTTACAGAAACTTTCAACCCTCCTTCTTCAATTTTTTTAGCAAGCACCAGAAGTAACGAAGGAGGAGCAACTATCATTGTTGGCTGATATTTATTTAATCTTTCAATATGCTCATCAGTATCTTTAAAAGTATCAAAATATTCCAAACTTATTAAAAACGAATTTACAGCTTTATACAGGTCATTATCCGCCCTTAGAAAAAAAGCTATTTTATGACGAAAAATATTATTTCTTGGCAGCATCTTTGCTAAAATAGTTCCTGCCCATATTCCCTGTTCTTCCGGAGTTGTTATGAACATCCCTCTGTGACCTGATGTTCCCGATGAAAGACCCACTGAAATATCTTTATATTTTTGACTGAAATTTCTGGTTTTCTCACTGTTTAAAGCAATTTCCATAGCCTCATCCCTTTTTACCCCTAAAGTATTCAATTCATCAAAGTTTTCCATCATAAAGGCCTTATTCATCGTGAATTCTTCTGTAATCTCATGATTTTTAAAATATGGAGAGTTCTCCTTTAAAAATTCCAGATGTTTTTTTACCTGCTTTTCCTGATATTCTAAAAGTTCATTTCTTGAAGTCCATTTACTGAAATATCTGACTTTTATGAAAGCTGATACAATTTTAAATATTTTTCTCATTTAATATCCTTCTTATCTTTTCTTTTTTATCATGGCTGACAATGACAGCAATATTATCTCTTATGACTTCCTTCAGCAAATCACTTCCCTGCCTGTAGTCTTCAAAATTATTCTGGATTTTTCCGGGAAGCCATTTCATTTTATCTGTCAGGGTTAAATATTCAGTCCCCCAGCATACATCTGCCGCAATAAACAGATTTTTCTCCGGCATAAATAAACATCCCTGTCCTTTAGCATGACCATCTATTTCAACCATCAGAATAGATGAATCAGAAAATAAATCGAAACTTTCCTTATATGGAAACAGCCTATTTTCCTTATAGTTTTTTATTAATGTCAATCTATTTTCAAAATCATCTGGAAGCAGTTCATTAAAAATAAGAAATTTATCTTTTCCTGACTTGAGGCTATTATAACAAGTTTCAGTTAATATTAAATTAGAATTTGGAAAAAATTTTAATCCTCCAATATGATCAGGATGTAAATGGGAAATAATTATATATTTTATTTCTTTCCTGTCTATTCCTCTTTTTTCAAGCTGAAAATCAATAATATCTTCCCTTTTCAAGGTAACAGGATTAACAATCCTGTATAAAAGACATTTAGGATTATTTTTTAAAATATCCATGGAATAACCTGTGTCATAAAGAATATAGCCCATTTTTCTATGTTTAATCAAAAAAACTCCTGCATAGAAATCTGTTATTGTTTTGTCAAAGCCTTTAAAAATTTTTTTTAAATCACTTGTGCAATATCCACAGCCAAAATAATCAACTGTTTCTATCATTTTTTCTGCTGTGTTCAACATATTTTTTCACTCCTTCAATTACAGAGATTTTTGGATAATATCCTAATTCTTTTTTTGCCTTGTCAATATTCAAAGTCTGGCTGTATCTCATCAAATATAATGTATATTTAGTAAGAGGAGGCTCTTTTTCAATTCTGAAAAATCTGTAGACTCTTTCCATAAATGAAATAAGAGGAAAAATTAAATTATAGTTCCATTTCAGATATTTTCCTTCTGTGCCGATTTCATTGAAAAATAAAGTTAAAATTTCCTTGAACTCTATCGGTTCATCATTTGTAATATTGTATATTCCCCCTAGATATTCATTATTTTCTAATGCCAGCCGTAAGGCATAGGCAACATTTTCAACACAGGTTATATCAACTTTCTGTTTACCATCTGCAAAAAGAGGAATTCCAATTTTTTTATTTAAATCCAGAAGCCTTGGTATTATGCTCGTATCTCCTATGCCAAACAGTCCACGAGGACGAATTATCATATAATTCAGACTGGAAGATTTAATTAATTTTTCTGCCATAATTTTGCTTTTTATGTAAAAGTTCAGGTTATTTTCTTCAGGTGCTTCATCTTCTCTGACGTCTAACTGATCCTTTGCTCCTGCATATATGCTCGGAGAAGAAACAAAAACCAGTTTCAATTTTTTCTCTTCACAAAGCCGAATAATATTTTCTGTTCCTAACACATTTATATTGTAGAATTTTTCCCATTTCCCCCATACAGTGGAAAGTGCTGCCGCATGAATAACAGCTGAACAGCCTTCAGACGCTCTGAATAAATCATCTAAATTTTCGATATCTCCTTTATAAAATGCTACATTTTTATCAGTCAGTGTTTTTCCGATTTTTCCATTTCTTCCAAAGGCAATTACCTTATAATTGTTATTCTTCAACTCATCAATCACGTATTTTCCTAAAAAACCTGTTGCCCCTGTAAGCAAAACTTTCATTACTTTCCTCCCTTTAACAGTCTGTCAATTTCCTTTTTCAATACTTCATCCGGCGAATATTTATTAAAGTCCTTTGACATTTTTCCCAGATTATTCCATTCTTTTCTTTGTATCATCTTCTCAAAAGAATTTATTATACTCTTTCCCGATTTCAGCTTAGCCGGAATTCCAATTTCTGCCAGATCAGCTCTTACTGCATAATCAAACTGATCATAATCATGAGGTATAATAACAGCAGGTTTATTATATTTTATACAGGAATGAAGTACTCCTGTCCCTCCATGATGAATTACATAATCAATTTTAGGTAAAACCTCGTCATAATCCAGATAATGATAAATATGTAAATTATTTTCCTTTATAATTTTCTTATTCCTTTCCAGATAGCTTCCTAGCGAGACTACAAATAAAAATTCAGAATATAATTTTGAAAGTTCCTCCGCTACATCAGTCATTGATTTTTTAGCCCATTTTAAATGAGTACCGTTTGTCATAAATACAGTCTTTTTGTATTTTTTATCCTTTTCAAATTTTATACTGTCCTTGAAAAGAGATGAACAGCATGGTCCTGCCCAAATAAACTGTTCCGGAAAATCATCCCTGAATTCAAGTTCTTTCATTCCTAAGGCCAGTATAGAATAAGGAGAGTAGATATTTTCCTCACCTTTTTCATTATACAGGGTAAAGCTTAATTCTTTTATCTGCTTTCTTAAAATCAGACAGATCAGTTTTTTATAATTTCTGATGATACTTCTTGCCAGTTTATCTCTTAATTTAAAGAAAAAGCCATCTCGCGGATACAGTCCTCCGACATAGGCAGGTACTGTTGTCTTAGATTCTATTGCAAAAGGAGTTGGAATACTTGTAATCCATGGAATATTTAATTTTTTACATATAATCCCGGCTGGAACAGCAACAAAATCTGCCAGCACTATATCAGGCTTTCTTTCAGAAAAAAATTTTCCCATTTCTTTTATAACTTCCTGTATAAGCTTCAGATTTTCCTTAAACTGTCTATATGCAATTACAGGATCTGTCTGTCTTTCTGTATCGGATATTTTTTCAAAAACATCAGGCTTATCCTTAAGTAAAACCTTTACAGGAAATCCTAACTTTTTAACTACTTCTTCCTTATAAAATCCAGTGTAAACACATATATCGTATTTATCTTTTTCTCTTAAGAGAGGAATAACCAGCTCTAAAATGGGATAAAGATGTCCACTGAAAGGTGGTGCGACAACAGCAATTTTAATTTTTTCCTTGTAAATATTCATAAATTATTTTCTTTACCTTTCCGTTCCTAAAATATTCCAGATGTCCACAATTTACAACTTTATCAGTCTTATGAAAATCTAAAATCCAGCTATAAATATCAAAAATCCCTTTAAAAATTATTGTATTTTTTACTTTACCATAACCTTTTCCGACAGGCCCTAAGGCAAATATTTTTATATTTTCATTTTTAAAGGATGATAAGTCCATAAACCTTTTCCACACATTTAAACCTGAACTTTGAGAAATTACTATAACATCCTTCAAAAATTTTAAAGGAGACAGATGCCTTAAAATTTCCTTTTCAAATCTTTTATCAAAAAGAGTATTATTATAATAAACAATATTTGATAAGCTTGCCTTTAAAATATTTATATCCTCAAACTCGTTATAATCAAAATCTTCATTATATGGAAAATTTGAATTTATAACCTTGTAGCCAAATTCTTCAAAAATATTCAGCATTTCAAATCTGTCGGGTTTTAATGCAGCTGTTTTAAGATTACTGCTTCCGCTTATGACAAGAACAATCCTGTCTTCTTTTAAAAGAGTTTTTGAAACATCAAGACTTTCCAGTTTTTCTAAATATTCCTTAAAGTTCATAGTGTATTTTCCCATCTTTAACTCTAATTTTCTTATTTCTCCATATAATCACAGGCGGAGTCAAAAGAGTATATAAAAGCATAAAAGGAAGTATAAATTCACTCATTAATTCATACAGCAATTGAGTAATCTGAAATAAAAGAGTCATAAAAACCGTTTTTTCGGATTTTTTTTCCTTCTCTTCTCTCTTCACTCTATAAATAGATAATCTGATAACATAAAATAATACAACCTTGCTTATAAATAAATAAAACACAGTTAATAAATAACTTATCCCTAAACAAAAACTTAAAAATAGCAGCATGGTCGGCAATATAGTCGGAAGTAATATCATAAATAAAAAGTTTACAGAAAAAGCATTTTTCATGTATACATTTCCAAATAAAAGCCATCTTTTCATAAGAAGTATATATTTTTTTAAATCTGGAACGGTATTTCTCACATTGCAGAAAATAGTGCTCTGTATAATTCTTACATTTTTTGAAAGTAAATAGGTTGCAAGAGCCAGATCGTCACAAAGCCAGTATTTTATTTCTTCAAAAGCATTGTATCTTTTTAGGATATCAGTCCTTAAAATATAGAACATTCCGTTAATAGTCCTGTTTTCCTTCAGAAATGACATAGAAAAATAGGAAAAAATGGAATTGGAATTTATAAAGGCTGAAATTAACTTTGAATAAAAACCGCTAATATTGCTGTTAAAAGGAATTCCTGTTGCTATCCATTCAGATTTATCTTTTTCATAGATACTTAATTCATCCAATCTTTTTCTATCCATAACCGAATCATCATCTATAATTACTGTGTACTCTGTTTTTATCTTATCCACAATTTGAGCCAGCTTAAATATTTTTGGATTTACTTCCTGTGGAACATCATCTAACTTATAAACTTCAACTCTGTCAGAATAGTTTTCCTTTTCCAAAATTTTTTCAACTGTTTTTATAGCTGTACTGTCACTTTTATCCACAAGCCAGATAAATTTCATATCTTCTGTATTTTTTAAATTGGCAGCCAGATCTTCTTCCAATCTTGTGTCACCCGACAGAATAGGCTGAACTGCTGTATAATTACTTTCATTTATTCCAGTTTTTTCTAAATTATTTATTTTCTGAAAGTAGATGAAAGAAAAGAACGATTTCAAAACAAATAAAGTTACAGTCAGTCCAAGCAAAAAATTAAATAACAATATCATTTAATCACCTTTTTTAAAATTACTCCTGCGAGTCTTAACTGCAGCGAAATTGGTAATAAATTTATTAAAAACATAGACAGTTTATTTCTAAATCCAATAATGGAAAATCTTTTCTTCTTTTCTATCATTTTTATAATTTCTTTAGCCACATCTTCCGAAGTCATCATAAATTTTTGTGAACTTCCAAATTTTTCCTGCACATCCTTAGCAAAAAAGTTACTTGCTGTGGGACCAGGACAGACTGACAGAACCCTCACATTTTTATTTTTATGCGACAATTCCTCATCCAGTGCCAGAGAATAATGCAGCAGTGCAGATTTTACTGAACTATATATTGCCATATACGGATGCTGATATAAGGCGGCAGTTGAACAGACATTTAATATTGTTCCTTTTCCCTCCTGTAAAAATTTTCTTGAAAATTTTTTAGTTAAAATTAACGGAGAAATGAAATTCACATTTATTGTATTTAAATCTTCTTCATCACTTAATTTCAGAAATTCAGTAATCTTTCCTATACCTGCACAGTTAATAACTAAATCCACGTCACAGTTTTCAGTAATGCTCTCCAGATCACCAGTATCAGTTAAATCATATTTTATACAAATACATTCAAGCAAAGAATTTTTTTCTTCCAGTTCCTTTTTCAGTAGATTAAGTTTATCAATAGACCTTGCCAGCAAATACATTTTTCTGCTTCTTCCTGCCAGATTTCTTGCTAATTCTTTTCCAATCCCTGAACTTGCACCTGTTATTAAAATTTTTTCCATTATTTCTACATCCTTACTTTTTACAGTCAAATAAGTTGTTACAATATTAAATTATATATATATTTTTTCATTCATTTGATTTCTATATATTTCTAAAAGTCTTAAATTCTCTTCAGCTCAAAAATCACAATTTCAGGTCTGGCAAAAAATCTTATGAACATTTCAAGAAAAGCACCACCTAATCCTGAGGTAATATATATTTTATGACCGTTATATTCCTTCATTCCATAACCGTATTTCTTCTTATTTTTTATTGCTGAGACAACGATTTTTCCAAAAAATGTTACCTGTCCGCCGTGAGTATGCCCTGCAATGGTTATATCAGATCTTCCCTTTGCATTTTCTGACATTTCTTCAAAATATTCAGGATTATGAGTCATAAATATTACAAAATCTTCTTTTTGAATGCCTTCAAGAGCTTTTTCAGCATCAGGATTTCCATGCCACAAATCAGTCACTCCTGCAATATAAATACTTTTATTATTTACAGTTATTTTTCTGTTTTCATTTACGAGAAGATTAAATCCTAATTTTTTCATATTTTCAGCAGTTTCTTCTTCTCCTGGATACTCATGATTTCCATAAATTGCATAAACACCGAGTTCCGGAATCTTTATATCCTTAGCATCTTCATAAAACTTAGGAATATTTTTCTCCCAAGTTGCATAATCTCCTCCAAGCAGTATCATATCTTTTTTCTGTTCATTAATCAACTCAATCGCCTTTTTCTGCTGTCTTCTGTTATATCGCGCCATTGTATCATACTGAAAATCTGCTACAAATAGTATTCTCTTACCATCAAACTCCTTTGGCACATCCTTCGACTTTATCTCAATTGTCTTAATTTTTATATTTCTGTATTCATAATGCGAATACACTAAAAATAATGCAATTAGTCCTAAAAAACTATATAAAATTTTAAAAATCAAACTTTTTACTTTCAATTTTTTCTCCTTTTAAAATATTTCTATCCATTAGGGTTATCATCAAGAACTATCGCACAAATAATATAAGCCAATAAGCCCGTTCCTGCACAAAGAACCAAAATAAGCCATATTATTCTTATAATACTTGAATCAATATCTAAATATTCCCCAATTCCTCCAAATACGCCTTCAAGTTTTCTATCTTTTACCGATTTATATAATTTCTTTTTCATAATATAAAACTCCTTATTTTATATAATTATGACCTTAAAAAAATATAAATCAATGTCATAAAAATTGAAACTATAAAAAAGCCAAATACTTTCCAATATCTATAATATAAAGCTTCACACAAAGCATACAAATTAAATAAAATTAATGATAGAAATAATAAATATTCTTTTTCTTTAAAGAAAGATGCTATTCCTGTTATAAAAAACAGTAATCCACTTAAAAACATCAATATTACTTTTAATTTAAGTTGAAAAATTGTGATTCCTTCAGGTAATTCTCTATGCTGTAATTTGGCTTTTATTATTTTATTTTTCCCAAAAAGGTAATAACCATTTGTCATAATTTCTATTAAGCCAAAAACTACAATTATAATTTTAAATATAAACATTTCTCCCCCTTTTCTCATTCACTCACAAATTTTCCAACTTTTTCAAGAAATTCTTTTCTGTCCTCATCTTTTCCTTTTGATTTTAAGCTATAATGAATCCATTCTGTTTTTTTTATTCCAACACCACCAAGATTAGCTTTCTTCATAGTAATTCCAAATCCTGTTATACTTAATAGAATTTTAGGAGCTTCAGCTGTCGTAATCATTTTTGCTGTTTTTATATTAGTCAAAAGACCCTTTATTCCGTTTTTTGCGCTTTCATATGCAAAGCCTTTAACCATAACTTTATCAAAAAATCCTTTCAGTATTGCAGGCATTGACATCCACCAGACCGGAAATATCAATATTAGTTCGTCAGTATTTTTCAATATTTCCTGATACTTTAAAACTAGAGGATCAATACTTTTTCCCTGTGAATATAAACTAAGCTCTTTTTCAGTCATCACAGGATTAAATCCATCTTTATTTAAATCAATAACTGTGTATTTTTCTTTTGTTTCATCTAGCTTTTTCACTACTTGGTCTAAAATTGCCTTATTAAAACTTCCATCCCATGGATGTGAAAAAATCACTGTTTTCACTTTTATTTCCTTCTTTCCGTAATTAATTTTATAATTAATATTCCACTTCATTATTCTTTTTACTTTCAAACAATGTCTTCTGTCTTTCGATTTCGTTTATTAATTCCTCTTCACTAGGCAGATAATTTACATATTTACTTGCAAAGTAGATATATTTCTATCTAATTATTCATATAAATCACATATTTTCTGCTGCTTCTGTCAAATAAAATATTCTGGCTTTCTCATTGGAAACCCTTAAAATTTTCTGAAAATGAGACCATGTCAATTTGGCGGACACTGTTCGCTATTTTTCAAAATCTGAAAACATAAGATAGAGTTGTCTTATTTCTCTTAATGTTCTATAACTGTATCCTTTTCCAAACTCTTCTGTAAGTTTCTTAGAAAAATTTTGTAATATTTCTTTCCCACTCTGCTCTTCTTCTACAATTCGTCTACCAATTTTCCAATATGCTTCCACCATCGCCGAATTTACAGCGGTATATGCTTTTTGTCTAGCATTTTTAAGTATTGTCTTTATTTCATTAATGTAATTTTTTGATATCTCCATCAAAATCCCCTCCCTTTTAAAATTACTTATTATAAAATATATTTATTCGATTTTTTTATAGTCCTTTAATCCAATTTTCAACATGATCAGCAACAATATCATTATTTAAATTCTGAAATATAAAATGATCATTTCCAAAAATGCCTTCTTTTGGAAGTTCAACCAAAACTGAATTTCCGCCTTCATCGTTGTAATTTTTTACAATTTTTTTACATTTTTCCAATCTTTCCTGCCAAATTGGAGTTGCTAAAATTTTAGGGCCTCCATTTTCAATGTAATCTCCAAAATAAAATGCTATAGGTATTTTTTGTGACAATAATTCTTTGTATTCCATACTGTTTTCTGCTGCAGATCCACCAGGTTCAATAGCAACGATTGCTTTTATATTTTTTGTATAAACAGGTGCTAACCAACCTGGAGATCCTCCTTGAGAATGGCTAATAAGTATAGATTTTTTTACCTGTTCTCTTATATACTTCATCAACAGTAGCCGCAAGAGCCTTAGCAACAACTTCTTTATCAAAATCAAGCCCTCTGTCAGATTTCATACCTGTATCGGGAGTCATTTGTCTAAAAAACTGATCTATCGAATATTCATCATCTGGAAATTGCGAATTTTTATTTAAAACTGCTTTGTCATTTTCCCATCTTCCCATTCGGAAATTAACATACCATCTTTGATCTAAAGTTTTCTCACTAATAATTCCGCTTACTGATGTCTGTCCTGCTTCCCCTCTTCTTGGCTGGTCTATTAAATAAACACTATGTCCTTTTCTCAAAAACAGATTCGACCATCCTTCTCTTCCATCAGGAGTTGTCATCCACCCCATACGAGATTGTCCATATCCGTGTAAAAATACAATTGGCAACCCATTTTCATCAGAAGGAATTTGATAAAAAACGTTAGCATGGTCAACATGGCTTGTTTGTCCTGCTCCAGTTTCTTCAAATTGATCTTCTGAATTAAATACTCCTTCTGTTTTCAAAACTGTACCACCAGCTGAAAACATTCCTTGTTTTGCTATAATAAGAACTTCTTTTTCCATTTTCATCTCTCCTAAATCAATTTTGGTTACTGTAAAATCTATTTCTCTCATCTTAATTTATCGAGAAATATGCAAAACTTCATACACTTTTGAATTTTCTATTCCTTTAGGGATATCTTCAAAAAAATAATACTCCGTATGTTTCCAATTTTCAGGGTTATATACTAATGCTCTTCCAACAATTTTATCATCTGATATAGAAAATTCCATTCTTTTCATTTTTTCCATTGATTTTGTTTCATTCTCTATTTCCAATAAATATTTTGCTTTAGAAAAGTTTTCATTAAACTCTTGCAACAATGGTATTCCAATATTTATAGTCTGCCATCCAAAAGAATTTAAAATATTATCATAGAAACCATCAAATATGAATTTATTCATTCCTTTGTTATCTTTCCAAAAGTATAATGGCGAATATTCTTTATTTTCCTCAGAGATTAAATAGGCTTTAAAAAATAAATCTTCAAATCCATCTGTTTTAAATCCATTTTCTTGCACTCTTTTTCTAATATTATTCATATCAAAATCATTTGGAAGTTTTACTTTATACTGCATCATTATCATATCTTTTATCCTCCAATATTTTCTATTTAATTACTGTATAATCTATTTATCCCGTTAATATAAGCCTTTATACTTGCTTCAACTACATCCGTACTTTGTCCTCTACCGATAAATCTGTTTCCATTTTTCTCGATAATCACAACTACTTGTGCCTGTGCATCAGTATCTCCAGTTATTGCCTCCAGCTTGTATTCTTCCAGAACAAAAGTATCACTTACCGCTAGATTAACCGCATTATACGCCGCATCAACAGGCCCATCTCCAAGAGCTTCTTTAACCAGTTTTTCTCCATCCAGTTCAATGGCAACTGTTGCTTTTGGCTTTTTCCCTTCCTGTCTTGAAATTTCAAAGTGAGCCAGTTTTATTCTTCCCTCTATTTTTGCTGCTTCTCCAGCAACTAATGCAATAATGTCTTCATCTAAAACATATTTTTTCTTGTCTGCCAATTTTTTAAACTGTGCAAATAATTCTTCCACTCTGTCACTTCCGACATGATTAAATCCTAGTGATTCTAATTTTTGTACAAAAGCGTGTTTTCCTGAATGTTTTCCAAGTACTAAGCTGTCTGGATTTCTTCCAACAGATTCTGGACTCATAATTTCGTAAGTTTCAGGATTTGCTAATACTCCATGTTGATGAATTCCTGATTCGTGTGCAAAGGCATTCGCTCCAACAATTGCTTTATTTGGCTGTGTTGAAACTCCTGTCAAAAGGCTTACTAATTTACTTGTTGGGTAAATTTGCTTTGAATCAATGTTTGTATAATATTCTTCAAACAAGTCTTTTCTAGTTTTTAAAATCATTGCAATCTCTTCAAGCGAGGTATTCCCTGCTCTTTCTCCAAGTCCATTAATTGTACACTCAATCTGAGTTGCTCCAGCTTGAATCGCCGCAACCGAATTTGCCACAGAAAGTCCCAAATCATCATGGCAATGCACAGAAATATCCACATTTTCAATCCCTTTAACATTTTTTTTCAAATAAGTTATAAGTTCAAACATTTCATTTGGAGTTCTATAACCTACTGTATCAGGTACATTAAGTGTAGTTGCTCCAGCTTTTATAGCTGTTTCATATACTTCCACCAAAAATTCCTTTTCAGTTCTAGTCGCATCTTCTGAAGAAAATTCAATATCGTCAATAAACGATTTTGCATAAGACACCATTTCTTTCACTCTATCTAAAATCTGCTCTTTTGTCATTTTTAGTTTGTATTCCCTATGAATCGGAGAAGTTGCAATAAATGTATGTATTCTTGGTTTTTTCGCATTTTTCACTGCTTCTGCAGCTACTTCAATATCTTTTTTTACAGCCCGGGACAAACTCGTAACTGTAGACTTTTCCACATTTTCTGCAATCATCTTAACTGCCTCAAAATCCCCTGGTGATGCTACCGCAAATCCAGCCTCAATCACATCCACCCCAAGACTCTCAAGCTGTTTTGCAATTCTCAGCTTTTCCTGTGCATTAAGATTGACACGTGGTGTCTGTTCTCCATCTCTTAGCGTTGTATCGAATATTTTAATATGTTTTTTCATTGTCTCCTCCTTATTAGGTAATACTTTTCATTTTATTTTTATTTTATAGAATAAATTGCTGCCTGCTCTGCATGAATAATCGCTGTATCAAATAATGGAACATCAGTATCCTCATTTTTTATAAGAAGCCCTATTTCAGTACATCCTAATATTATACCTTCTGCTCCTTTACTTCTTAGCTTATCAACAATTTCTAAAAATTTCTTTTTTGAATCAGAATTTATGGTTCCAAGACAAAGTTCGTCATATATTACTTCATTTATAATTTCTATATCATTCTTATCAGGTATTATAACATTTATACCCTTTTCAATAAGTTTTGATTTGTAAAAATCCTGTTCCATCGTATATTTTGTCCCAAGCAATGCTATATTTTTTAATCCTTTTTCTAATATTTTCTCTGCTGTCATTTCAGCAATATGCAATATTGGAATGGAGATTTTTTCTTTAATCTGGTTAACAACCTTGTGCATTGTATTTGTGCAAATAACTATAAAGTCTGCTCCTGCTTTTTCAAGATTATTAGCAGCCTCTCCCAAGATTTCTCCACTTTTTTCCCAGTTGCCATTTGCCTGACATTCTTCTATTTCCTGGAAATCTACACTGTATAATATGCATTTAGCCGAATGAAGTCCACCAAGCTTTTCTTTCACAGTTTCATTTATTATTTTATAATAAGTTACTGTGCTTTCCCAGCTCATTCCTCCTATTAATCCTATTGTTTTCAAATTCATCTTCCTTTCAAAATAAAAATTTTCTATTCTTTCACAGCCTCAAATCTCAATCTGATATAATCTGCCAGAATTTGTCCTTTCTCATTTTTTTCAAGTTCATTTTCTAATTTTTTTGTTATTTCATCTATCAATTTTTCGTGTAATTCAACAGGAATATTCACAAAAATAGGTGCAGAAAAAGTTTGCAGCCATCCTTTTATCCCGGTTGGAAGCAAAGTAGGACGGGGAAAGCTTATCATTCTTTTGACTTTTAATCCATATTTTTCAAGTAATTCCGTTTTTTCTTCCGGAGTTGGAAAAAACCAGCATTTTTTAGCTTTCAGGTTATATTTTTCTACAGTTTCAAAAATAGCATTTTCTATTTTTCCCACATTTCCCTTACAGCCCGTCTCGGCTACAAAACGTCCGCCTTTTTTCAAGGCTCGAGATACTCCTTCCATTACTT
>ERZ772764.1116-NODE-1116-length-17232-cov-5.460441_pt1 | contig 17232 bp, 16 predicted proteins | sample MGYA00512163_ERZ772764 | MGnify/ENA primary metagenome ERZ772764 (study PRJEB29015, sample SAMEA2737903) | human oral metagenome | biome: human oral; feature: human-associated habitat; material: dental | place: China | collected 2094 ... | reverse complement strand
TGCGCGGCTTGCAGCGGTGCATGGTTTGGTGAAGGTGACACCGCGGGTGGGATGACCCCCACCCCGCAGCGCCATCACACCATTCCGTCTAGTTGGGACAAGCGCTTCCCCGGTGATTCTGCCGCCCGGTACAGCAGATTCGTGACAGACGCAATCCGCTCCAAACCGATCTGCTGTGTTCAAAGATCGGCGCTGAGCTCCAGCATGACAGACATATCGGGCTCTTCACAAAGACCTACAACACCACCGTCAACCAGGTCCGCTACACGATCGATCGGATCATATTCACATACAGCCCACGAATAAGCCTCATGGCGTATCCCACGAAGGATAAGACGATCAACGATAGTGCCTCGTGGATCGAGATGAGATACAATCACGTCCGCCTTCACTCAGCCCTACAATATCGCGCCCCCAACAAGGTGGAACGCGAGCTCCTGGACCTGACCAAGACGGCCTGAAACACAAAACAAGCGGTGTCCGAAAAACGCCTACCCGGCGGGGCGGACGCTCTCAACCATCAAACACGACCCCAAACCATGACCCTCATGATGCAGGCATGACCCATATGATGCAAGTTCGTATAGGAACCTCGTGGTACACCTGGGCAACATCAATTCGAACAACTGGCTACCCCTACTCGCCTTCCGCAAGCGCCTCATCGCGGGTGAGGTGGCTCCGGAATCGAGTACGCCTAGCGTAGCGCCTACCGAGCAGGCGAGCGAAACCACGACGGCCCGCGGTATTCGCAAGACGGTCTGCCGTCCGATCAGCGCGGCGAAGAAGCAGCAGATACTCGATCTGGAGCCCACCGGCATGTCCGCCCGAGCGATCGCTAGGCAGGTCAGCACGTCTACCTCTACGGTGAAGGCTGTCTGCCGCCAAGCTAAGCAACGACCCCGCCGCAAGCGGCGCTTCACCGATGATGATCTCCGTCGTGCTCAGCAGCTCCACGCTCAGGGCCGTACCTACATCGAGATCGGGCTGGAGCTCGGCTTCGGGCGGGATACGGTGAGCAAACACCTCAAGGCCAACGAGGGCAGATGGGGTGATCGGTCGGACCTTGCCTGAAGGGTGATAAGTGGGTCTCATATGCTGCTGGATCATCATTCTGGAACCTAAATTTAGGCGGCACGTAGCCAACCATATGTAGTTGCGCCACCAACAAATTCTCTTGACGGCCCTGTAATGGTCAGACGATCGTCACGGTGCGGCACAGTGCCTGTTCAAACAGCACCCAAGATCTGCTCAGCGCGAGTGGTATGTGCTCACCTCAGAAATACAGTAGTGGGAAAAACGTCACCCCGCTCGTCGCTAATTTTTAAACACTCAGTACCTGCCTGTTTCCCTAACTGATCAAAGTCGCTTATATTGCCTCTAGTCCTTATACCACTCGGAATGTCTCGAATTGGCTCACGACGCGATGTTTGGCCTGTTCTATAGAGATGGTTCTGACGTTATCCAGGATGGAGTGGTCGTCAAGGTTGAGGAAGTCGCCTGGGTGATTTGGTTCTATCCTCCATGGTCATGGGAACATTGCGACGAACGCAGGACTCTGCTAGGTCGAAAAGAGTGTTGACCAAACCTGCCCAGGTTTTCCATCTTGTCGCGAGTGAGGTAGATGTCTCTGCTAGAGCCGTCGCTCTGACAGGCAGATCTATGAGATGAATGGTAACAATAGTACCCAAGATTCCGTCGCGCTCGCCCCAGTATCACTTGAAGTGACGCGCACCTCAAATGAGATGACGTTATTTGTGTATCAAAGTTACTGTTTGGGTTCGCTAAAACCCGAACGTCCTTAAAGCGGAGACTATCGCCGGAGTTCGAAAATACTGCCTTATAGATAGACTCCTTGATGCTGAATAAAAGCCGATCGAACGAAATGTGTGGATGTAAAGCACGTAAATATTGGACGTGTTCGCATTCCGTTGAAGAAGACGCGATGCGATCTAACACTCCTGGAGTAAGACTCCGATTTGGCTCGGCGTCGATTCCTATCGCGTTACAAACCTGAGAAGGCGCTACCGCGGCAGCGCAATAACTATTGCAATGCGTCATACTACCGATAAGACCATTGAGCAAAGTGGGTAACCCAGACCTTCCTGGAACCATCACCGGTCGCTCGTAGTTTAGTGATTGCAGCGCGATCTTTGCGCAGAGCCTAACAGCCGCAAACTCTTGCCAGCGCTTCTGTCCCGCTTTTTTGAGGTAGGCTATTTCCTCTTCGTAGGGCGCCTATAGGTGCGCCTTGACTTTCAGCAACGGAAATCCAATCAGGAGAAATGTGCATTAGGACCATCGGGGAGATAATCCTGCGCTATGATTTTACTCGTGTAAGTAAATATTGTTCCGAACGAGCTAGGTATTCGCGGAAACAGCGAAATTCGTCTTCGGTGAAATTAGAACGAAGGTCGTCTTCGATTGACTTAACCGTTCGATCCGCATTAGACACTAGTTCGCAGCCCGCGCTAGTCAAATGGCATATAAGTACCCTGACGTGTAATGACGACACGTCTCGCTCAATCAGCCCTTTCGCCTCTAAGTTACCGAGAATGGTTGCCATCGTCTGAGGTGACACAAGCGCTGCTCGCGCGAGCTGTGCGGCGGACTGGCCAGGGGAGTGGGCAAGTGTTGCCAGGGTGGCGTACTGAGGTACTGTCAGCTCAAAATCACGTAAGGCTCGAGCTTTTTCTCCCATAAGGAGCTGCTCGACCCGTTTGATTCCATTGCCGAGGCGTAGTGTCATATCTTCATTGCAACTACACCGCGCTTGATCTGAGTGATGTGTCACACTTGTCCTGTCTTCGGCTGATCTAACACTGTCCACTCCAGTGTAGTCGGATGATTGATCCTTCAATGTCGGCTGTGCGTCGGCGCTGAGTGGAACCGCCTCGGGTGCCCCGGAAGCGTGATGTTCACCGAGCCGCACTGCCATCGGTGTTCCCTGCGATACGACACGATGCCATACGATGACTCGCAAAATCGACTGTGACAACGCTCTCACTTTAGGTGCTGGCAGTTGGTTGAGTGCTGTTGCTCTGTTTGTGGTGGCGAGAGGTCATTCGGTGGTCGACATCGAGGGTCGGCTCGTCACGATTCGGTGAGTGACATATCGCACCTTCCGGTCAGTGGGGTGATGGGACAAGAACGTTGCGGTTGCGGGCATAACGCACCGTTCGCGATGATCGGTTGTCAGATGATCGAAGTCTGTCATACGACAGGACCCTCATGCTAGCCTGCCATCACGCTCCTCAACGGCCGCTATTCAAACCTAGGAGGTAGCTTAGTGAGCTCCGCACTTGTCACTCTCGGAGATGGACTAGTCACCAGCCGAATGGGGTTCGGTGCTATGGCACTGACTGGCGTGTATGGCTACAGTGCTCATGAAGATGACATTGCAACACTCAATCATGCACTCGATATCGGTGTCACCTTCATCGACACGGCAGACATCTATGGTGACGGAAGGAATGAACTCACTGTCGGTGAGGTGGCAAAGCATCGACGAGGCGAGATGACCATTGCAACCAAAGTGGGGATCTCGCGCTCTGCCGACGGAAAATCCGTTCGCGTGATCAACGATGCGACATACATTCGTAAGGCAGTTGATGAGAGTCTTGGTCGTTTATCCGTAGACGTGATCGATCTTCTCTATCTGCACAGGCGTGACATTTCGATACCGATCGAAGATGTTGTGGGAACTATGAGTGAGTTGGTGTCGAAAGGAAAAGTTCGCCATCTAGGCCTGTCGGAAGTCATTGCTCCGGAGATAGAAGCAGCCCAAGCGGTACACCCGATCGCCGCTATACAAAGCGAATGGTCAGTCTGGAGTCGTGACGTAGAGGAGCATGTCGTTCCAGCTGCTGCTGCACTCGGAATCGGATTTGTACCATATTCGCCGTTGGGTCGCGGATTCCTTACCGGGACCATCAGTAATGCGCAGCAACTTCATGACGATTGGCGTGGGTCATTCTCGCGGTTTAGTGGCGACGCGCTCGCAATAAATCAAGCGATCGTGACAACATTAAACACGGTGGCCAAAAAATATGAAGCTACGGCGGCACAGATTGCATTGTCTTGGTTGTACGCAACAGCTGAACGTAAAGGTATTGCACTCGCTCCTATCCCGGGCACACGAAAAAAGCATCGCATTGACGAAAATATCCGCTCGATGACGGTCACTCTTGACTTGGACGATATGTGTGCACTCGATGCGTTGGCGGCTGATGTCGTCGGCGAGCGCTGCGACATCGACGACCCCAACTGGACTAGTCAACGCCGTGAGCGCCTCATTTCAATCTAGCCCACCTCTACCAACTAACCACCACAAGAAGGAGAAACCTCTATGCACGCACTCATTATCAACCGCCACGACCGCTTCGACGGGCTGGAGTACGCAGAGGTCGAGACGCCATTGCCAGCTGAAGGTGAAGTCAGTATCGATGTTGACTTCGCAGGCGTTGGCCTCATTGACGCGCTGTGGACCACTGGGCGGATGCCATCTCGGCTTGGTCGTATTCCCGGACTGGAGGTATCAGGCTCCATCCGTGAGCTCGGTGCAGGTGTTACCGACCTCACTGTCGGTCAGAAGGTGGCCGCAATCCTGCCAAATACCGGAGGGTTCGCTGAGGTGGTCTGCACCCCAGCCTCGCTAGTAGCCGAGGTCCCCAACGCGCTGCCTATGGACCTTGCGTCCGTTGTACCGATCAACACCGTTACCGCCCATTTGGCGCTGACCACCGTGGCCCGGTTTGCTGCCGGCGAGAGTCTGCTGATTCACGCCGGCGTTGGTGGCTTGGGGTCGCAGTTTGCCCAGGTAGCCCGTGCGCTGGGGGCCGGTCGTGTCGATGCCGTGGTTGGTACCGACGCCAAGAAGGAGATCGCACGTGGCTTTGGCTACGATAACAGCTACCTACGCGACGACCTTGCTGCTATCCCCGAGGACTTCTACGACATCGTCGTTGACCCCGTTGGTGGCAAGGCGACAGAAGACGCCTTCCGCGTCCTGCGCAGTGGTGGCCGACTGATTCGTGTTGGCAATGCATCGCAAGCAGAAGACGTTGCCGTAAACTCCACACAGCACTGGCTGCAAAACAAGACCACCGCCGGGTTCAACGTCGGCGCATGGCTAGTTGCCCACCCAGAGGAAGGAACCGAGTCGCTACGGTGGTCACTCGACGCTGTTGCCAACGGCACCATTCGCGTCGACCTCACCGACGTCGCTAACATCATCGACGCTGCACGGCTGCTCGAAGCCCTCGAAACTGGCCAAACTACAGGCAAGGTGGCGCTGCGTGTTCGATAGCGCAGCAGAGTGGTAACTCACTCAAAGCCTATCTTGACATCACGGTCACAACGGAAGTCCATCGTTGTTGAACAGTCTGTTCTGTCGTTGAATATCTGCTGAGAGGCCGAGACACTGGCGCTTGCGAAGACGGGTGAATAATACGTCCCCCCCCTCGCAAGCGATCGTATTCATTCGGTCGAGCGCACAATTTGGTGAGTGGACGCACCGAGATCGACAACAGCGGTGGCATAAATCACCTAATCAGTCGGATCAATTCGCTTCTTTCGCGTTGCAGGGCTCTGTGGCATCGATGTAGGCTGTCGAATGACAGGGCACGAAGTAAGGCAACACAAATACATCCCCAGCAGGGGTGGTTTACTCAGGTGGCTACCTCATCTTCATGCGGGTAGGTGTCGTGAGCTTGATCGTCACAGCAATTTCGAGTCTTCGTCTAGCAGACATGTCAAAAATGTTCGAAATAGAAGAGCAAATTTAATCAATATTTATCCAACGCCGATGGATATCCTAGTTGAGATCGTTGCGGGAGATAGCCCTAATCGGCAATGATGTGCGCCTGCTGATGCTCGAATCTTTAATTAGACTACAGTGATGTGCGTGGACTTGCCGGATTTGATCGCAAACCTTTTGCATGATCTGTGTCTCAAAGCATGTATCGCTGCCTTTCGTTCTGTTGAAAAGTTAGAAAGGTTGACACGCTGGTGGCGCAACGATTTAAGCTTCTCGTTAGGTCATCTCGATTAGCTGATCTTATCGGAATGGGCGCAATTTACACCACTCAAAGGAAGTCATGCCGGTCATTCCTCGAAGATGTCTCTCTTCTGAGTGAGTTACTCACTTCATTGGTCGCGAACGGTGTACTTGGCGACAAATCAGATCAAGGTGCCATGGACTACTCTTAAATGAGAATCACCGATCGAAATAATAATTTGACAGTCGCGGGCTGTATTGACTTGCATCTTGTGATGCCGTGAATCCTGATTCAAAGACTTTCATTCCTCTTGAACCATGACCTCTCACGAAAAGGAAGGCTACTCAATGTCTACTCCACATTCCATAAGCCGGTCACAGCAGTTGCTGACGTTGCTGACTGCTTGTCTGGCGGTGCTCATTCTTCCCGCATCTCTAACCGGGACATCGGTCGCAATCCCTCAGATCAACGCTGAATTGCACCCTGGTCTCGTAGAGTTGCAGTGGGTTGTAAATGCGTACAATCTAACGTTCGCTGCTTTTATGCTGATCTCCGGATCGCTGGCAGACATTCTTGGCCGTAAGCGCGTGTTCATTTTTGGCACAACGTTATTCGCTGTCTGCTCTTTGGCAAGTGTATTGGCTAACAACATCTTGTTGCTTGATGTGGCCCGTGGTCTATCGGGTGTCGGAGCGGCTGCGATGATGACTGCTGGTAGTGCCCTGCTTGCTCAGGCATACACGGGGGAGCAGTTGGCAAAGGCATTTGCTATTTTCGGATCTGCTGCTGGTGCCGGATTAGCTATTGGACCGTCATTGTCGGGATTTCTGGTGGGACTGGCAGGATGGCGTTCAGTCTTTGGCCTGCACCTAGCAGTGTCGATCGTTATCTTGCTTCTCACCGTCGGGGTTCCGGCAGGACAAGAGGCACCTGGAACATCGCGCATCGATTGGGCGGGAGCTGGCACATTCACTCCGGCTTTGTTCGCCTTCGTGCTAGCGATCATGCAGGGACCTCAGCTCGGTTGGACATCTCCGTTTGTAATGATCACCGGCGCTACCTGTGTCGTGTTTGGCGTACTATTCATTTTGGCTGAGCGTAAGTCTGACCATCCAATGTTCGATTTCACGCTTTTGCGTAATCCACGGTTCTTTACCTTATGCCTGATCCCAGTTACGCTTGCGTTCTCGTTCGTTTCGTTGCTGGTTTACCTGCCGATTTATTTTACGGCCGCCTACGGCTTCGATTCCGGTGTTGTGGGCTGGATCATGGTAATCATGACCGTTCCAGTAGTACTAGTTCCGTTGGTAGCCGGTCAATTGCTGGCTCGTGGTGCAACCGCTCGTTGGCTATTAGCCATTTCGATGCTTCTAGTCGGTATTGGTGCAGGTGCATTACTTGTTATTGATCCAAAGACGTCCGTTGCCACATTAGCGCCCGGTCTATTGTTGATTGGTGCCGGTATGGGCCTTTCTGCGGGGATTCTTGATGGCGCTGCTGTTGGTTCGGTGCCACCTGAGCGCGCGGGCACTGCTGCGGGTATGTTCAACACGTCTCGTCTCGCTGGCGAGACGATCGGAGTAGCTGTAATCGGAACGTTGCTTGTCGGACTCGTACAGAATGATCTACGTGGTGCTGCTGTACTGCAGGGTAAGAGTGCCAATCAGGCAGCAAATCAGGTTCTCGGTGGTAACATTACGGAGTTTGCTGGTGGTGATAACGCTCTTACTAGTGTGCTGTCTCAGGCATTTACCAGTGCGCTCCACATTGCGCTAGGTGGGATGCTGGTAATTGCTATTCTAACGACTGCGATTACCCTCGTGCTTATGAGGGGGGATTCACGAGTTGATGAGCGAGTTGACGGCTCGGACACCAGTTTCTAATCCGATAGCAGGTGTATGATGGAGGCAAACGTGGCTGAAGAATGCGAAGATACTCCTGTGTTTATTATTGGTGCCGGTCCTGCGCTTCAGCAAGCTCGATACAAACAACTGGAAGCCCCTACTCGCCTTTCGCAAGCGTCTTATCGCGGGTGAGGTGGCTCCGGAACCGAGTACGGCTAGCGTAGCGCCTACTGCGGCGGCTAGCGAGACCACGAGTGCCCGCCGCATCCGCAACACCAGCTGCCGTCCGATCAGCGCGGCCAAGAAGCAGCAGATTCTCGATCTGGCCCGCACGGGCATGTCTGTCAGCCAGATCGCTGCGGAGGTCGGCGTCGCAGAGACTACTGTCCGGGCCACCTGCCGCCAGGCCACGCAGCCGCCCCGCCGCAGGAGACGCTTCACCAGCAATGACCTCCAGCGCGCTCAGCAGCTCCACGCTCAGGGGCGTACTTACATCGAGATCGGGCTGGAGCTCGGCTTCGGGCGGGATACGGTGAAGAAGCATCTGGCGGCGAAGGGGTGAGCGGCCAGAACGGCACCATGATGTTGGTGCAACGCCTCCAACGTCCAGCCGGTCTATTCACGCGCGGCATATCTTCTGCACCCGCACTCCTCACACCGCCCGTACACCGTCATGCTCGGAGCGAGTCGCGTGCGCTGGCGCAGGGCATGCTGCGTGATGGCATGCCCGCAGGTGCACAGTGGTACTTGGGCGAGGCACTGTGGTGCCGGCTGGACTCGTGTCTTCTTGCCAAGCACAACGCTGCCGTCACCAAGGAGGACGTACGGAACCAGGGGGAGTGGTCCGCCTGGCTGCTCTTGCTTGAGCCACTCGTAGTACCTCCTGGTGATACCTCGCCGGCTTTCAAGTTCATAATCAGGGAGTTCTCTATCGAGCGGAAGTGGCTGCGGTACGAGCAGTGGCAGGTGACGGCCCGGCTCGATAGTTTGGTCGATTGTCGCCCACACGGTGTAGACGGCGAGCGACTTTCGGAGATCGCCCTTGGGATTGACACATCTGGTACAGACAGACCAGCGTGGCCGCAACCGTGCGGGCATGGCACCGACTCGGCTGATGTAATGGTCAATGGGGCCGTAGTTAGTGACGTGGACGCAGCAGCCCGGGTCGCCGATGGCCGGCTCAAGGCTAAGCCGGAGTCCCTTGGGCTGGCGGATGGCGGTGGGCACCGTCCGGAAGAGGAAGACGCTGGCAGCGATCGCGACGGGGACAGCGCTGATGATCGTGGCCCAACTGGCAACTGTATTCAGCATGACCATCCTGTCCGCTTGGGAGAGTGCAGGCCAGCGGTGGCACTGGTGCCCTGCATGAGGTGTCGCCGTCGCTGACCATCCTGGCGTCATCGCGTTCGTCTGGCCTCGTGCAGCGGCTCCATTATCGTAGGCGGACAAACCACGCCAGCCCTCGGGTCCCGCGCATCTTCAGCATCGCACTCTGGTAACGATGCACGCCGTCGGCAACCCGCTCACTCTTCTTTACAAGCAACCTGCACCTTGCCAGCAGCAAGCACGTGCTGGCTGCTCCAGCTCGCTCGGCAGGGGGAGATCGCGATGGACGCTAGCGTCAGCGATGTAACTTCTCTAGCAACGAGATTGAATGGGCTCCTTCAGCGGCATCGGATGGATTACGCCGCAGCCGCACCAACACAGCCGACACGACTAATACGCCAGCGACGAGCCAACCACCCATTGACTTTGCCACCCACTTTACAGACTGCAGAACTTCCTGTAGGGCTGAGCACTCACTGGTGACTGGTAGGTCGCTGCCTGTAGACAACATCGAGTTAGCCACCCAGCCCTCGTCGTATCCTTTTATCTTGTACCAGAGGGTGCTGCTGCCGTAAGGGCCGTTGGCTTCACCTCCGTACTGATAGCAATCTAACTCGACTGCGCGACCAGCTTGGATTTGTGCGATCGGTTGCTTATCGGTGCCAGGGCTCGGCCGGACGTTTGCGTAGTTCCAGCCAGGTGCGGAGTAGACGGTGGCGGTGGCCCCATCCGCGTGAGCCGGCGGTGCCACCGTCGTCACGCCAGTTGCCATGGCCGTGGCCAAGCCGAAGAGTGCGAACCGCTTGATCCTGTTGGTTGTCGTGCACATCGTGATCCTCCTCGGGAGTGAGGGCGATGGAGTGGACTCCAGCAGACTGCTTCGCCTGCACCCTGAGGCTATATCGCCCACACGGTCGGTAGTGGTATGGAACGAGAAATGTGATGAAACCGTGATAATTGGCGGGGTGAGGCTGGTGCTGATGGCAAACTGCTGAAGGAAATGCTCCGGAAATTAATGCCGTTAAGATAGAGTGGCAACTAGTGTGAGAGTGCCTGATTCAGGGCAGGGCTATGGCGAGGCTGTTGATCCCACACTATATTCCAACGGTGGACTTATGGTTCTGGCGCGCAGTGATCTGGCAAATTCTCGGCTCGGCTTCAACGCCAAGTCCACTTTTGTCTAATATCTAGCTTGGGTGCGGTTTCGTTTTTTATTCTGCCTGCACCGAATAGCGCAAACACATGTAGATCACAGTTGAGTTCGAGAGTTACAGATTGATTGCTGTCGTCAGCAGCTTTGCCGGTGACTAAGTATGCACCACCTGCTGGTATTTTTGTCTCAGTACCCATTTTCCATGGGCCCCACTGAAGGCGAATCTTGTGGTGGGAATTGACTAAGTCTGCTGCAGGCTTAAGGTGAACCCAGACGAGACCAGAATATTCTGGCGGCCATCGATAAAAATAGTTTCGTTTCGGCTTTAAATGGTCATCGTAGTGTGGATTCCATGTCTGATCCCATAGATTTGCTAAAAATAATTTCACCCAACCATCGGCACCGTATAGAGTGTCAAGGTGCTTAGCCTGGCTTAATCCGGGAAGGGTTATACCGCGCTCATATCGAGACAGTGTGGACCTCGAAATTCTATTTCTACCTTGGTTGTGATTGCTCTTTTCTAGATCACGAAGACTGACTCCTCCTCGAAAATGTCGAAGGGTGCGGCCGAAGTCAGCTCGCTCTTGCTCGTGCTCCTGCTTGTCTTCTGGGCTTGCCATGCTGCCAGTGTCTCACTTTGTCTCATATGGCTCCAGGAGGACAGATGGGGTGCACTCTGGTACCACCACCTGGCACAAGGAGGACGTCATGAAGCACATCAAAGTTCCTATCAGAAGACTGACGAAGTTCAGCACGAGGAGGATCGCGATGAACAAGGCGAGCAAAGCAAGACAACTGATGACGCTCTGTATGAGCATGTTGCTGGTTATCGCCGGATCGGTGATCACGGCACCGACGGCGAGTGCGAACGACGTCACCGCGACGGTCTTCGATACCCCAGACGTTCGCTATGTCAATGTTCGAGACGGCGCGGGCCCAGAGTACAACTGGATCGGCCAGATCGATGCGGGGCAGACAGTCACCCTGGAGTGCTTCGACTGGATGTACGGAGGAGATGACATCAAGGGGCCGTACTCCAGCAGCCGGATCTGGTACAAGATCAAGGGGTACGACAACGGGTGGGTGTCGGACGCTTACCTCAATACTGGGTCGAACGATCCTGTTACGCCGCAGTGTGACATCCCGTGGCCGGTCTCCGGGCAGGATCTGAACGCAGCTCCAGGGCTTACACACTTTGCGCTGCTCTGGCACTACGGTTCGAACACTGGACAAGACGTCAAGCTTCCTTGGAGCTTTTTTGGAAAGCCAGGCAGCGATTTCGTACGAACGGCCTACTCGTACCCGATCGGAAAAAAATGGACATACAAGTCGAACATTTTTGTGGACGGCCCCGAATTCTTTTTGTCTATGGGTAAGTTTGACGTCGTGAGAACATCACCGAACTGCTTCCGCATCATGGACACGTACGACTACAATTGGGGCAACTGGAAGGATGTTCGCGACTGGCCAGACAACACTGTGTCCATGTTCCTTGACAGCGCCGCTCAGATCGGCGTGGCGAAGCAGTTCCATGTCTACTCGTCTGGCTGCTATCCAGAGGGGAGTGATAAACTTTGACAGATAGTCTACCGCTCAAGTGGCTCTAACGTCTGGTGGGGCACCCCCCTCATATAATGGGGTGCCCCACCAGACGTTTACTGCATGCTGCTAATCTTCTCAATACCCTACTTCAGGGGTGCTCAAAGTTGTTTCTTTACCAAACCAAACAATGGTGTTACATTAAATATATGACAAGCAAATTCCATTTTCGCAACACCAAGCAACACTGGGTGGCTGCCGCCGTCCTCGCACCTCTCCTTCTTATTACTGTACCGGTGACTGCCTTTATATTGGCTGGCTATATTGGCAGCGAGATACCACTACACTTCCCATCGGGTTCGTACAAAGAGGTACTGAATGTACGGCAAGTGACCGACCGTAAGCTATTCGATGCAGCTGCTCAATGCTTTGCTGGCCGCGGGTTGCCACATCGCATCATAAAGAACTCATCTATCCAGGTCCAGGAATCACTATTTCGTACCAGCATTATGCGCTGCTATGACGAACTCAGCAATGCAAAGCTCTCCACCCAGGATCCTGAGTGGACAAAGACGCAACAGTTTTGGCATGGGCGATAGTTTAGTGTTATGACCTTTTGGATTATTCGCTCACCGCACTACTTTCCGCACCGTATCTTTGCCGACGCCCAACCGCTGAGCGGTGCACTTGACCGTCCCGGTCTCGACGTAGACATGCTGCACCCGCTCCTAGAAGGTAAGGGCAGTTGGGTTGGTGCGCAGTATCTCTCCCGCCTGTTTGAGTCCTGTCCACGGTAGTGCGGTGGAAACCAAAGCGCGTGGTGACCTGCATCATCGTCTGCGGGAATGCGCAGGTCATATTTTTACTCATGCAACCGAACCAGGAGCCTCCGCTGAGAAGGCCAACACGACTGTGTGCGACCGCAGCATCAGCGCGACAACTTTGTCAGTATCCCACCCACTGTGGGGTGGCAGTAGTAGCGGGTGGGTAGAAGGTCACGCTTGCGTCGCGCTGTATCGGGAGGAGGCCGGTGGCGATGACGGTAGCTTCCCTTCTTGGAGCAGCAGAAGCCCGCTCTCAGAACTTCTTCAACCTTGCACTGCTGCCGAGGGTACCCCTATGTGGTGTGTCAAGCGACGGTAGGTCAGGGCGAGGACGGCCTGGCCCAAGCCGTTTGCCTTGGTGACGCCTACGCTGGTAGAAGGCCCGACTGACGAGGTAAGAGCGCAGGTAGTCATGGTGATGCCCCATGACCTGAGCCTCCGCCGCGCTGCCAGGGCCCCGATGATGGCGAGCTGGTCGACCACCACCAGCAGGTTCCCATGATCGGCTTCTCGTAGAGAGCACGCAGACGCTCCTCGTCGTTAGGCAGGGCCCTGTCGAGGACCCTCCGCCCCTCCCGGCTCAGGGCCGTGGCCCAGTGCTCGCTCCTTGCCGACGCCCGGTGCCGATGAAGACTCTATATCCTCGATATCCATCTCTCCCGCCGCCTCTGGCTGCATGGGTGCAGGGCCAGCCGGTGGACGACCGGACCCCGCACCCACGCCTGCGAAAGAGTTCTGCTGTCTTGCGGTGGGTCGTTCCCGTATTCAGCAGTCACCAGCGCTCGGCTGCCGCAGGTGACTTTCGCCCCGGGAGCATCCACGGACAGGGGCAAGACATCCGTGCCCACAGCAGCTGGCCCAGCCTCAGACCACCCGGGACCACCAACAAGGTAGCGGGCAACGTGATCTGTCATCGGTGGTGAGCTGGAACATATATCGGCACTTGTCTATTGCTTCGATCGTTGGTAGACGGCTATGACTTATTGGCGTAGCCCTTAATGCGCGTGTGCCATTCTGTCAGAATAGTAAGCTCTCGCTCCATGTCCTCTGGTTCGGGTGCTACAAATTATACTCTTCGCTTTTGTCATGTCGTCTGACCCAAGTTGAAGCGACCGAGTAACTTTTATCAAATTTCTGGTAGTCATCCTCGGTAATCTGCGCGAGAATACGCACCAACTTCGGCCTGACCTCAGTGGTGCTGCGATCCACAATTCGATAAATCACTTCGCTGCGAATCATTCGTTCCCAGGTCTCCGACAGTCGGCCAGCCCAATCTGACGTCATTGTTTCGTACTCGTCAACTGAAATCGCACCTTGCTGCTTTCTAATTCTTACGAGATATTCTCTGAGATCTCCTATCCGTTGTTTAACGTTCTTGGCTTTCCAGGGAAACTCACTGAGAATCATTCCGGGCTGTTTTGAGTTATTACGTTGGATTGTTTGCTCGAGTACGGCGACGCCGGAGTTACTGGCCCGTCCCACAAGTTCCGCAAGAAAAATCAGGTCATGCGTAAATACGATGACTTGCCGATCCTGCGCAAGCTCCACTATCCGCGCTGCGGCGTTGCTCCTTCGCTGATGATCAAGCGACGACATTGGGTCGTCGAAGATGACGGCGGATTTACTTTCGTCGAAGTAAACCTCGGTTAGGAATCCCGCCAACCCTGCAGCTGTCTGCTCACCTTCACTCAGCACCTGCATCGTAGAAGCCCCAGATGCTTCCTTTAGAGTAGGCTTCTGATGGATCGCCCCCTTCGTACCTTTCGGATCTGAAAGTACGACATGTTCGAGCCTAAGGTTATTCGCCTCTGACAAGAAGTGGTCGCTGACTGCCTTTGTAACGTAAGTTTTCGCAAGAGAACTACTTTGGCGTGTTATCGGCGCAGTGGACACTTCTCTCTTCTTGCTGGTTAGCAGTGTAACGCGCTTACGTCGCTCAATCTCATTGACAATCTCGTCTTTAACAATCCCTAGTTTTTGAAGTCCCTCACATTCCTGCCGCTTTTTCTTGACTGAATCGAGGTTCTTCTTGAAGCTATCGACATCAATGCCGTTTGCTTCATTACGTTTCGCTGTAGCAAGGGAACGCACAATAGAGATATCGACGGCCGCAAGTTCTACCCAGCTTTCTTTAGTTTCATCTTGAACTTGAAGACGCTCCAGAATCCTTTCTTTCGCCGTAACCGCAACATCAAGGGCGGCGGCGAGAGTATCCTTGGTCAAGTCGTTGTTGTCAGCAAAATGGGCCAGCCAAGATAGGACACTGGGGGTCGTTACGTCAAACTTCTTAAGTTGATCAACTGCGGCACTGTATGTACGTTCCGCATCCTTCGCCTGCTGCTGCACGGTGTTGCGGACGTAGTCGCGAAAGCGACGCAACCGTGCTTGAGCATCCTGAGCCAACGGTTGTTGACACAACACACAGACGTCATCATCCTCTGTAGCTGGGAAGTCTCTGTCAGGGTACGCCTCTGCTTGTGCGTAGCGTTCTGCCGCCTCCCACATCGCTCGCCAGGTCTGTGACCCCACACCGGGAAGCGGCTCATCTGCAAAAGAGCTGGATGAGACTTCGTCAGCGCTGGCACGTAACTCCAGTGCCCTCTGTTTCAGTGTCAGAATGCGGTCGGCAGCAGTTAGTGATAACGTATTCTCGATGGATTCGAGGTGAGCAGCTAGCGCTTCGGCATCTTCTGCAACGTTGAGGAGTCTCGTCTTCTCCTTTGTGGGGTCAGTTGCTCGGAGTCGGGCTTCTTCTTGACGATACTCTTGAAGTTCTTCATCAAGATCTTGATGGGCATCAAGTAGCTGGTCAAGAGAATGCGGATCAGTGCGATCAGAAAGTTCAGATAGGAAGTTCGCTGCCGACGTTCCGTCAGGTACGTTTGGGAGCGAAAACTGCTTCGCTTCTTCGACGGTGATGCGCTTTCCTATCTCACTACTCACCTGATCAATGAGTTCGACGAGACGATCGAGGAGGCCGAGCACTGATGGCCGATACGACAGCTCTGTTTCGTTCTGCAGGTAGTCGTTGCCGCAGGCTTCATCGTAGAAGTGAACGCGCCCAAATGTCGTGTCGTTGAACGTTCTTGACCACGTTGCTACTTGATCAGCGCCGCCACAGCGATAATTGATCTGCGCTGATTGAGCGCAGCGCTCGTTGGTAAACACATTAGACAGAATTTCCTCATGATGGCGAGCGCCGACTATCTGCTTGAGGAGGCGTGCGTATCCGGATTTTCCACTACCGTTGTCACCATAGACAATAGTCATGCCAGTCGAAGAGAACTCTAGCGTCTGGCCGCCCAGCAAAGCGTTGACGCCTTGCAAGTCGCCAACACTACAGATCGCTATACTTTCTTTCGTATCTCCACCTTGAGGGAGTTCGTCAATCGTCAAGGTGGGAGTTTCTGGGGCGACAGTTTTGTTAGCAACCAGCAAGTCGACGAGTTGCTCGATGTACGAATTGTCGATAACTTGATTTCGCACAACGCGTTGAATGAGATTGCGCTGCCAGGTAGGGCGCTTTGTGAGCCATCTGAAAATGTCTTGGTTGATTGCTTGTGTCGACAACGTGCTGGGTTGAGATGTGGTGTTGTCGCTGATGATGGCAGTGTCGCTCATTTTGTGGTCTTCTTGTTTAGGGGTAGAGTTAAAACGGTGCGCTAAATTCTGTATGTATTATATGCTGAACGATGTACTTTTGTAATCCTAATTTATGCCACCACCCCCACCTCTCGCTCCATCACACTCTGCACATCCACTCGCGCTTTCGCCAGTATCGTGTTGGCGTCACGACCAAGAATCTCCTCGATGGTCCACGTCTTGACCGTCGCCTGTCGTGGTAACCAGACGCCGATGCGCTGGGCTTGGTAGTCGTTGTCGAGATCGAGGATGAGGTAGCCCAGGAGCTGCATGAGTGTTTTGCGCACCCACGGCGCTGTGATGGTGTCCTTGACCTTGCAGTCGAAGAGCGTGTCGTCAATGAACCAGTCGCCGTCGGCACCGCCGACTAAGAAGTCGCCAGAGAAGGATGGATTCGAGACGAAGAAGGCCCCATGCTTCATGCGCAGGCGCCAGTGCTTGATCTGGCGCTGGTTGACGATGCGCAGGTCGAGCATGAGTGGCGGGATCGAGTCGTATACCTCGTCGACGTTTCGCGCTGCTGACAGTCGTTCGCCCAACGAGCTGCGTATCGCCCGCACGCCGGCGCGGTAGATGGACTCGCACCACGCGAAGACGATGCTGGCGTAGTTCTGGTCGACGTCGTCGCCGTCCCTGGTGAGTCGTTCCGCCTCGAGGAAGGCGTCGCCAAGCACGTCTGATATGTGTTGGCCGTTCGGCAACAGCGGGGCGAGGAGATGGTTGAAGACGTCCATGCCCATCGCCGAAGCGCTCCGGCGCGGTTCGAACTCGCCCAGCGTCATCCTGGTGCGGATATCGAAGGCCATGCCGACAGTTGGTGAGTGGCGCCGTGCGTCGATCACTCCGTCCGGCAGTGGTGCCAGGGATCGTGCTTTGACGAGTTCGTAGAAACCAAGCCGTTCAGCGAC
>ERZ772764.1108-NODE-1108-length-17323-cov-9.538974_pt1 | contig 17323 bp, 17 predicted proteins | sample MGYA00512163_ERZ772764 | MGnify/ENA primary metagenome ERZ772764 (study PRJEB29015, sample SAMEA2737903) | human oral metagenome | biome: human oral; feature: human-associated habitat; material: dental | place: China | collected 2094 ... | reverse complement strand
GAACGTCGTGAGACAGTTCGGTTTATATCCGGTATGGACGATAGGAAACTTGAGAGGATCTACCCCTAGTACGAGAGGACCGGGGCGGACGCACCTCTGGTGTATCGATTGTGGCCACCTGCTGCATTGTCGAGTAGCTATGTGCGGACTAGATAAGCGCTGAAAGCATATTAAGCGCGAAACTAACCTCAAGATAAGGTTTCCCTATGAGGACACAGAAAGACTATCTGTTTGATAGGCGCAAGGTGGAAGTGCAGCAATGCATGGAGCTAAAGCGTACTAATAGTCCCATTGCCTTTTTATGTCCTTGTCTGCTAGCGTTTATGCTTGCATAACGCTCGCGGATAAGGTAGACTTGACTAGTAATTGGTGCTTTTCAACAAGTGCCGGTCAATTAACAATTCAATTCCGTGCAGAAAACTGGACATCGAAGAAAGGGGTTTGGCCCACCGCGGAGTATATGCGGAACCAAGCGTCGTAACCCCCTCCTTCGGTGCCCATGGCGAGGAGGAAACACCTGTTCTCATCCCGAACACAGAAGTTAAGCTCCCCAGCGGCGATTATACTGCTTTTAGTGGGAAACTAGCACGGTGCCGAATTATAAAAAGGACTTCCGAATAGGAAGTCTTTTTTCTTGTTCCGTTGCGACGGCAAGATAATTTACCCATCCAGATAGGATGGTTTATCTTATATACTAGTTTTATACACAGCTAGATTTACTGTAAATTTGCTATGAGCTTTGTTGTTTTATATAATACTGCTTATGACAAGAAAAACAAAAAATAAACGAAGCCATATGAAGCTGTCTAAAAGTATCATTATTCGGGCGGTTATTTGTAGTAGTATAATAATGTGGATTATCGCTTTATATTTGCCGGCATATATTCATATTGATTATCCTGATCGTATTATTTCAGGAGCGGGCGCGTTTATATTTGGTTTATATTTTAGTGTTCCTATGCTGTTCGGCCGAACTTTTTTGGCGCTGGCGTGGATGGCGAATATTGGATATATTATTGCAATTATAACGCTGATGGGCGGTAAATTTAAGAATAGCAAGCTGCCGATTTATTCAATTTTGCTTGCTACTGCTCCGCTTGGCGCGTACTTTCCTGGAGACATTATGTTTGAAAACGAGAACGATATTAGCCAGGCTGCTATTGGTGTCGCTGCTTTCCTGTGGCATGGTGCAATAGCGCTCGTAGCTTTATGTTTATTTACTATGTCAGTTAAGCAAACGAAAATGCCGTTTTATAATGACGACAATCAGAACAACGGAATGGTATTGGTAGACTAGCGACAATTAGCTAAATATTAGCGGGGCGGTGTAATGAATGCGAGTACGATGCCTTAAGTTTTTTCCAAGCTGCTTTGCGCTGCTTTGGTGTCATGCTTACTGCCCATTTCCATGCTCTAGTATGTCCAAATTTCATATCCTTATATCCTCTTTTTGGTCCGGATTCTATTATAGATTTGGCATGCTGGCTACCAAAGCTTATTTTTATGGCTTCGATTAAAAATGAAAATAGCAATCGGTGTTCTTGTTCATTAAAGATGTCTCTGGCTTTTACGGTCGGCGTCTGAATATTATGCTGGTCGAGTAGTCTATGTCCAATCTCGTGAATAAGCAACCAAAGAATGATGTCGTCGCTTATTACTCTTGATGCGGGTATTTCAATAGATATTGCTTTTTTCCCGTCAAAGCCTGCGCTACCAAACCATAGAGAGTTGCTAGTTAAATTGCTTACTACGACAGTAAACCCTCTGCGAAACGATAGTCCAGAAGCTGTTTCAAGGCCAGAGACGATATTATCCTCGTATTCTTTATATAACCTTTGGACGCGGGCTGTCAGAAATATTCCAGTCCAGTCTTTTTTCTTCATCCTAAATTTGACTAGCATATAGTAATTATAGCAAATAAAAATAACACCCCTGAAAGAGCGTTATTTTCTCTATTCTCGAATCTCGCAGAAAACGAGAATTGTATTTGTGGTGGAACTACGATTTCTAAAGTTCCAGTAGATAGCCAGCATGATGTTGCCGACAATATTTAGTATAGCGAACAGAGAGACAGAATGCAATATTTTATTCACAATGAAATAGTGATTGTGTAAATATTGACAAAGTATGAGCAGTATGATAGTATAAAACTATAACACATACCATGTGTGATATATAAAGGTGAGGGTTTCTGCATAATTTTATGTGGAAATCTTTTTAATACGGAGGAAAACTCATGGCAGGAACAAAAGCTGGCGGTCTGAAGGCTGCGAAGAAAAACTTAGCGCGTGATCCAAACTTTTACGCGAAAATTGGCGCAAAGGGCGGCAAGAATGGCAAGACTGGCGGTTTTGCGGCTAATCCGGCTTTGGCGCGAATTGCTGGCGCAAAGGGTGGAAAAATTTCTCGCCGGCGCAAGGCGACAGCAACGACGGCTGCATCGGCAACAGCCGCGTCAGCCGCGCAAGCAGCAGCCCAAGATGATGTAGCGCTAGCTGCGTAGTTCTAGCGCCCGAGCGTGATAATATAAATAACCTTCTTTGCAAAGAGGGTTATTTATTTATGGTAGCGGCGGAGTTCACAGGAGCGAGCCTCGTTGACGCGCCATTCGCTATGGCATTGAAGGCAGCGGTAGCGGTGTTTAGCAATTTCCATACCGACTGCTTCACAATTTGGACAAATACTGCGCGAGTGCAGCCAGTCGCGGTAACTATCCAGCGAATCCTGGACGATGTCGTCGTCCATTTGCAGCGGTAGATTGTATGCGGGAGCAAGCGTGTCTACGGCATATTCCCAGGCTGATCTTTCCATATCAATTAACGTAATATCCCGCTGGTAGGATTCGTGCTGCAGTTTGGCGTGGGCGATTTCATGCAGCAATTGGGCAAAATCGTTTTTTTGCCGCAGGTTTTTATAAAAAACTGTTTGTGTTTTCGGAGACCATGAAAAAACATCGCTTTTTTTAAAGGTAATATCCGGAAAATCTCGTTTAATTTTGGCGAGAGTAGGCCAGGGCGTTGTCGTAGCATCCATATAGTACAATTTCTTTCGGTTTCGGCGCGCTAGCGATTTTCGGTACGGCTATGGCGGCTGGCAGGTTTTCTGCTAGCAAACCGCTTAATATATCGGTAAAATAGGGGACAAACGAACCAATACTGCCGCCGATTACAATGACATCTGGCTGGGTAAAAGCGATGAGCGGCTGTAATCCGACGCTAATTCTCTTAGCGATTTCTGACCAAGCTTCCAGGGAGGTTTCTTTCGATAATTCGCCGAATAGTTCATAAAACACTCGTCCGGCTGCAATTTGCTCCCAGGATAGGGTGCGTCCGCCATACGACAGCATCATATGCCCGCCCTCGCAATCATTTAGGGATTTATCTAGCACACCGTTTAAGATCAGGGAAGTGCCGATACCGGTGCCGATCGTAATGTACAATCCGCAGCGAGGTAACTTGTCTAAGCGGTGCATGCTAGCGAGCCCAGCCATGTTAGCGTCGTTGGCAACTATAATGTTGGCATTGGGAAAGTTTTTTGCAAAAAGCTGCCGGATGGGCACGTTTTGCCAATTGAGATTTTGACACCAAACAGCAACTCCGTCATGGACAACGCCTGGCAGAGCGACAGATAACGTAGTAGCGGAATCGCCTGAAATTAAGTGTATTTGATCGGTAACGCGCTGGATATATTGTTCAATATCTTTCGGTGTTGGGAATTTTATGATTTGTTCGGGATGCCCGTTATCGTTAAAGCGGGCGACGAGCGTTTTTGTTCCTCCAGTATCTACGGCAACTATCATGATTGGATTATACCATAGCTCTTTACTGATTGCGGGCTATCATGATATAATAAAGAAAATTTGAGTTTGGAGAAGCAGGCAATGAATAGAAATAATCAACGAGGAGCTGTCGGAACATTTGTAGTGGTTGGTGCTGTGCTAGCAGCGGCAGCTTTGGCAGTGTTGTATGGCGCGCGCCATTCATTAAGCGATCAACAGAATCCGCCGATTTCAAGCGAATTGGTCGCGGCAGATAATAAATCTGATAATAAAGACAATAAGAGCAGTAAAGATACTAAAGACAGTAAAGATGCTAAAACGGAAAATAAATCAGGCGGCAATTCGGAACAAAAGACTGAAACCGGCAAAGATCAACATACCGACTCCAAGTCTGGCAGCGACAGTTCTCCTGTAATAAGCGGTTCGGATACTAAAACGGAGAGTAAATCAGAAGATAAGAAAGCTGATGCGCAGGATACTCCGCAGACGCCAGCAGCACAAACTAACGATAAGGACTTGCCAAAAACTGGTCCGGCTGAATCAGTGGCGGCTGTTCTGGCGGTTGGCGGTTTGACCTTTATCATTTTGGCGTACATTCAGTCGCGCCGGGTTGTCTGATTTTGACTTAAATACATCTGTTGTGGTACAATTACTACTGATCTATAGGGACGTTTTTCATGCTGTCTCTAGGAAGTAATATCAATTTTAAGGAAGGGGTCTTTAGGAAGACTTATGGCAAGCGCCAAAATTACAATGGACGACCTGCTGGCGCAAGCAGGCGATAATATAAAGCAAATTGCTGCTGGCGACATGGTTAATGGAACTGTGTTGTCGGTTAGAAAACACGAGGTTTTGATCGATTTAGGACCTTTGGGTGTTGGTTTAGTGCCGCGCCGCGAAGTTGGTTTTTCAAAAAATTATACTGTAGGCGACGAAGTTGTCGCTAGCGTGGTTGATCCGGAGCTAGACAACGGCTATTCGCTGCTATCGCTGCGTAAAGCTGCCAAGGATCGCGGCTGGGACGAGGTCTTTGCCAAGCTTGAAACGGGCGAGATTATTACAGTAGTGCCTTACGATGCTAATCGCGGCGGTATGCTGGTGGAATACGAGGGTATTCGCGGCTTCTTGCCGGTATCGCAGCTGTCGGCAGAACATTATCCGCGCGTCGGTTCAAGCGATAAGGACGAGATTTTGCAGCGTCTTAATACTTTGGTAAATAAAGACATTAAGGTGCGAATCTTGGACGCTGATCGTAAGACAAACAAACTTATCTTTTCTGAGAAAGAGGCGGTAAAAGAAGGTTTGGCGGAGCGGTTCCAGAAGATGGCGATTGGCGATACAGTTGAAGGCGTAGTGACTGGCGTTGTCGACTTTGGCGTATTCGTTAATGTTGAAGGAATTGAAGGGCTGATTCATATTTCGGAAATCAGCTGGGAGCGTGTTAACAACCCAGCCGACTACGTGAAGGTTGGCCAGACGGTCAAGGCGAAGATCATCGCGATTGATAAGGAGCGGCTGAGCTTGAGCATGAAGCAATTGACTAAAGATCCTTGGTTGGATGAGGTCGAGCAATTCAAGCCTGGTGATAAAGTTGAGGGAACGGTAACTCGCATTACGCCGTTTGGCGCGTTTGTGCAGCTAAGCCCGGCAGTTGAGGCGCTGGTTCACGTGTCGGAACTTGGCGGCGACGGGACAGATCCTGAAAAAGTATTCACCTTGAATGAGCGTAAAGAATTTACGGTTTTGGATATTGATAAAGAAAACCGCAAGATTTCTCTTTCGCTTGGCAAGTCAAAGAAAAAATAATACAAATCCCCTGAAGCGTAGCTACGCCCAGAGGTGAGAGGAGCTTACTATGGCAGAAAAAATCGTCAATATTGCGGATTCGGTAACGGTTGGCGAATTGGCTGAAACTCTGGGATTGTCGGTAACTACGCTGATTGGCGAGTTGTTTAAGAACGGAATTGCGGCGACGATTAACCAGCGACTGGACTTTGAGACGGCGCAGATTGTGGTCGAGGAATTGGGATTGGATGTGCAGCTGAAGCGCAAGGCGGCTGCTGCGGAGATTCATCATCATGCACGAAAACTATCAGATAAGGCAGTGCCGCGCCCGCCAATTGTGGCGGTGATGGGGCATGTTGATCATGGTAAGACGAGCTTACTGGACGCAATTTTAGATAAAAAGACAGTTGAGGGCGAGGCTGGCGGAATAACACAGCATATTAGCGCTTACCAGGCAAAGCGCAACGGGCGGATGATTACGCTGTTGGATACGCCAGGACATGAGGCGTTTGCGGCGTTGCGGCAACACGGCGCGGTACTAACCGACGTGGTGATCATCGTGGTGGCGGCGGATGACGGCGTCAAGCCGCAGACAGTTGAGGCGATTAGGTTTGCGCGCTCGGCTAATGCGAAAATCGTGGTGGCGATCAATAAAATTGACAAAGATACCGCTAATCCGCAGCTGGTAAAAACCCAGCTGGCATCTGAGCACGGCCTCAATCCTGAGGAGTGGGGCGGCGATACGGTGATGGTGGAAGTCAGCGCTAAAACTGGCCAGAATTTGGATAAGCTGCTGGATATGGTGCTACTGGTGGCAGACATGGAAGATTTGCGGGCGGATGAGGATGTGCCGGCGGAAGGCTTGGTGATTGAGGCGCATATGGAAACCGGGCGCGGCGCGGTGGTCGGGTTGCTGGTGGAAAACGGACATTTGCGGCCGGGGCATTATTTAGTTGCTGGGACAGCTTACGGACGAGTTAGGACGCTTCAGGACTTCCGCGGTAAGACAGTTAAAGATGCTGGTCCGAGTACGCCAGTCAACGTGACTGGATTTAAAGAATTGCCGCAGTTTGGCGATGGATTTGGGATTGCTAAGAGCGAGAAAGAGGCGCGCAATTTGGCGCAAAAAGCGAAAATTGAGCAGGAAAAAATGGCCGCTACTACTAATATTACCGGCGCGGACATCCTGAAAATGATGAATCAGAAGCTTGATGCAGAGGAGTTTAATGTGATTATTAAGGCTGACGTCCAGGGTTCGGTGACGTCGGTGGTGGATAGCTTGAAACTGATTGATACGGGCGGCGAAGTTGAATTGCATGTCGTCGGTACGGGCGTGGGCAATATTTCTGAGAACGATATTCACTTGGCGGTAGGCGAGAATACGGTAATTTACGGGTTTAATGTCGATCTTCCGCCGGCGGTCAAGCGATTGGCGGCGCGCGAACACGTGGAAGTGCGGATTTTTAAGGTGATTTACGAGCTATTGGACGATGCGAAAGATTCAATGGAAGCGCTGCTGGCGCCAGAGGTTGTCGAGACGGAAATTGGCGAATTGGAAGTAAAAGGCGTGTTTAGGACGATGCGCGAGGAAATAATCGCTGGCGGCGAAGTAAAACGCGGCAAGGTGGCGAAAGGGCTGCTGGCGCGAGTAAAACGCGGTAAGGAGCAAATTGCCGAGGTGGAAGTATCATCAGTGCAGCGCCAACAGCAGGAAGCTAAGGAAGTCTTTGAGGGCGAAATGTGCGGTTTGAGCCTGAAAACGAAGAAAAAGATTACTCTGGAAATTGGCGACAAACTGGAATTCTTCACGCGGGAATTGGTGAAGAAGACGCTGTAATTTGCCGCGGGAAGGTAAGGTGTTTGCAATTTGAGGTGGTGAAGAGGGTTAAGCTAAGCAAAAAGCTTGACATTTTGTACACTGTATGATAGCATTTCAGTATAGTTTTAAGATATAGCATTTTAAGGAGAACCACCACATGACAAGAAGAAGTCCCGAAACCGGTAGCGGTGTGCCGCCAATACCACCAGCACCTGGGGATATGTCAAACCAAGGAAGGTCGTTAGCTGATGCTGTTCAAGCTGGAGAAACAGCTAATCAGCGGTCCTCTGGCGAGAAAAAGGGCTTTTTACGCCGGACTAAAGAGCGGATAAAACAGATTGGACGCACGGCGGCAAGAGCTTGGCGTCTTGGGTTTGAGCAGGGGAAAGCTAAGGCTAAGCCTCGTCGTATTCGCCCTATTGATGCAGCTGACGATCCGGAAAATCCAGAAAGAAGTCTAATAAGATCTGATGAGCCGATTACAAAGCCAGGCACAACAGAGACGATGTCGCCGCAAATAGAAATACCAGAGCCAAAAGAGCAAGATAAATCTTCCGCCGAGACTGTACAGAAAAAGGAACTTGAGGATGAAGATAGTATTACGGCAAAGAGACAAGAAATCTTAAAAAAATTAAAGAAAGCGACGGAGGATATCGATAAGTATGGCATAAGGAGCGGCGAGGGTAGGAAAGCGGTCGCAAAAACAATAAAGTATGGCGAGCAGCTTGATCGTCTTCGGGAGCGTACAAAAAAAGAAAAAACGCCAGCTGGCGATGAAGAGGGTAGTGAAATCGAGAGGTCGGAAAGTCTGCCAGCAAGAGACGAGCTTATCGACGGTATGCAAAGACGCCGCCAAGATTTGAACAGAAAATTATCTATTCCTGGTTTTAGGTTTCCTGGCGGCGAAATTGGAAAGAGGCGCGATAGAAAAGCAATTCAAGAAGAGTTAGACGCTGTCAATGAAGAATGGGATAGGTTTGGCGGAAAAGCCATTGAAGAGGCTCAGGATAAGGGCTCAGAGACAGAACAGAAATTGCAAAAAGAGATTGAGGAGTTAGAGGCGAAGGCTGGCTTCAAGTTTCCTGGCGGCGAATTTGAGAAGAAGCGTAAAATTGAAATCCTGAAAGACAAGCTAGAAAAGGCAAAAAATGCGACCAAAGCTGATATTGAGGCTGCTAGAGATGCATTCTACGCTCGGTTTATTGCTGATCAAGTAAAAGAAGAGATTCCACCGGCGCCTACTCCGACTGGTGATGATGCTCGCCGAGCTAGAATTGCTGATCTAGAAAGGGTATTAAACGACCCTGAGGCAACCGATTCCGAGAAGGGTCTGGCAGATCTTGAGATAAAAATTCTTCTTGATGAACTTAACGCCGATGAAGATACAGAAGACGATGAAGATAGTCCTGATACGGAAATCACGCCAGAAGATAAAGAGCGTATGGATAAGGCAGAGAAAGCACTTGATGAGGCTCGCAGCCAGTATGCAGAATTGCGGGCTAAATATGAGCAGATGGGATTTGCCAGAAAGTTGTTTGGCGGCAAAGCTCTTAAAGAAGAATTGGAGAATGCTCGCGAGAAACTGCGAACTATCCTATCTTACGTGACGTACCATCGGATACTTGGATGGGAGAAGGAGAATGCTGAATCATCCGGTGAAAATAAACAGAACGTAGAACAGGGGAAAGTCGTAAAAGAAACTATTCAGGCTATTGCCTTTGCTACGATTGGTCAGTATGAGATTATCGAGAAAGAGACGCAGGGATGGTATGATAGAAAATTAGATGAGCGCTCGTGGTTTAAGAAGGTGGCGGCAAAAATTGGCCAGTGGTTTGTTGGCAAAGAAAATAAAGACGGCGGTAAGTTAGGTCTTGGTGGCTGGTTAAGAAGCGGTGGAACTGGCTTGGCGGCTGGTGTTGCGACTGGGCTCTTTGGCGTAAGTTTTCCGATTACTTCAGCACTGGGTGTTGCTGGCGGCGCAGGTGTAAAATTTGCAGCTCATCAGCGGGCATTGGAAAATGGGCGCGAAGAAGACCGGTCGTTGGGCCAGGGATATATAAATGGTGTTGTGAAAAAAATGCTAGATACAGACTGGACAGTGGAATATCAAGATCAGTCTGGCAATATGGCGCACCGCAGCGCTTCAAAGGAAGAGATAGTTAAGAGTGTAGTTGGCGGAATGCTGGAGAATACGCAGAGAGATACAGAACGACGCCAGCGTAATATGACTGCTATAGGTAGAAAGGCTGCGACTGGCTGGGCGCTTGGCTTGGCTGCTGGTAGAGCTGCTACCGAGCTTATCAAGAGCCATATAACTCCAGACCAGAAGCCTGCTAATGCTGCTGACCCTAGTAACGGCGGAGGTAGCGGCGCAGATCCGAGCAATCCAGGTTCAGGCAGCTCAGAGGCGGGCGGTCAAGGCTTAGAAGATAGAGCTGATGATTTAGGGATGACAGATTTAAGGCATGATGCAGTAGAAGCTCCTACAATATCACCAGACACATCTTGGCCGTGGGATCATTTAGCGAATAATCCGTCGATTGGTTCTGAAGAAGCTACTTCTACTTTATATCGGGTTGGCGATTGGCTCAGAGAACAGGGTTTTTCGGTTGATTTCCCACAGGTTGGCAATGGTGAGATTGGTATGACAGTGGGTGGTAATGATAATCCTGAATATGTGAACGGTGTAATTGATTGGGCATTGGAAAAGATGAACGCCAGATAGAAGGAAAAAAGGAAAAAGGAGAAATAAAAATGTTTCAAATTACCGACGACTTTCTAAAACAAGCTGGGTTTGACGCTTTACCGGCGGATGAAATGGAGAAGCTGCGCCAGATCGCAACTAACCGGGTGGGGCGCGAGATTGGCGAGCAAATTGCAGAAGCAGTTGGCGAAGAGCGCTCGGCTGAAATTAACCGGTTGATGGATGGCGATAAGGGCTTGGCACAGCAGGTGGCAAACCGGATTAATCCGCAGTTTAGGGAAAGCCAGGACTTCCTGACGGTCCAACAGCTGGGACAGCAAAATGGCGCCAGCGACGATGATATCGTCCAGCAGTTTGCCATCTTTGCATGGTTTAACGAGCAGGGGATTAATATAGAAAATATAGTGCGCGAAGCGATGGCGAAAGTGCAAGCAGAGTTTCGGGCAACAATTGCGCGCGTAAACGATATTGCTAACGCTGATTCGTATGCATCGTAGTCGGTTCTAAGATGGTATTTTCGGCACGTAACTGATACAATGGATAATATGTAAACCATCATCAAAGGGGTAGATACAACTATGTTTCAACTAAACGAAGAATTCTTAAAAGAACTAGGGCTGGATCAGTTGCCAGAGGAGCAGCGCAAGCCGTTTTTACAGCACATTTACAGCGAACTGGAGATGCGTGTTGGCGAACGGCTGAGCCAGGGTATGAGCGATGCCCAGTTGGATGAGTTTGCGGATATCATTGATAAAAAACCAAATGCAGTCGATAATTTTTTAGCTAAATATGCGCCGAACTACCAGCAAGACAAGATGTTCCAGAGGTTGGTGCAGGCAACTAAAGCCGATCCAAACGATCCGCGCCTGAAGGATGAGTTCGCTGCCACGAAGTGGCTGGAAGTGAATCGTCCGGATTATCGCGATGTCGTGGCGGCGGTGATGGACGAACTGAAGAAGGAGATTGTTGCTCACCGCGATGCTATTTTAGGCGGCGCGAGTGCATCTTCAGCGCCGCAGCAGGCTCAACAAGGTCAAGGCGACTTTGATTTAGCTGCTTAGGGTTGTGAATTTAGCCTTGATGGCCGCGGAGAAACGCCTCTGCGGTCATTTTTTTGCCGCTGGTTGGGGCGATAAGCTCATCAATAATAAGCCAATTGCCGTCAGTGCACTGCACATCAAGCGGTGAAAGTGAACTAGCGTCAGCGTGTGCTTTGGTGATTATGAGTTCTGTGTTATTAATTTTAAGTCGGCTGCGCGGAAATCCTAGGTAAGCTCTAACCTGAGCATCGGCTTCGGCGGCAGTCATTGTTTGCGGGTTGATGTAAGATAGTTCTTTGGCGAGCAGTTTGCAGTAGGTAGCGTCGGCGTCATTCTGTGCTTTGGGGGTTAGTGTTCCCGACATTATTTCTGGTAGAATACTGATTAGCAAGTCGCTGCCGCTGTCAAATAACTCGTTATAAAGCTGCGGTTTCGTTTCTGTGCCGGATAATTTTTTATGGATTTGGGCGTATATTGGACCGGCATCCATCTTAGCGTCCAGCTTCATGATGGATACGCCAGTTTCGTTGTCTCTATTGATGATGGCTGATTCTATCGGCGATGGTCCGCGATATTTCGGTAGTAGCGATGGGTGAACGTTGATAATTCCCGGAGAAAATAAGTCGATTATACTTTGGGGGATAATTTTTCCGTATGCTACCAGAACGCCAGTGATTGGCTGAAGATCTTTAATATATCCGGCAATTTCGCTAACTTTTTGCGGCTGTAAGACAGGTATATGATGCTCTTTGGCAAATGTTTTAACGGGCGGTTCAACAAGTTTATGTCCGCGGCCGCGCTTTGAATCCGGTTTGGTGATAACGCAGGCAATAGAAAACTTATTGTCAACAAGCGCCCGCAGGACGTCTAAGCTATGTTCTTCAGTCCCAAAGAATGCTATTTTCGGCGATTTCGCTGGCATAGTCAAGCGGTTGCAGCTCGCCTTTCTCATCGAGCGTGTAAAAAGCGTCTGTTTTATCTTTAATATGGTCGATGAATACCTTGCCGTTACAGTGGTCGATTTCGTGCTGAAGCACCCGCGCTAAAAATCCCTCGGCCTTGAAGCGTACTTCGTTGCCGTCCAAGTCCATTGCTTTTATGCGAACTTTGGTGTGGCGGGGAACTTTACCGTAAATATGCTGGACGCTGAGACAGCCTTCGTAGTCAGCAACGATTTCGCCTTCATACTTAACAACTTCGGGATTGATTAGGGTCATAAATTCGCGGGTTGATTTGTTGTCAAAATCACTACGGACGATGACCAGGCGTTTAAGCGCGTCAACCTGAACTGCTGCCAATGCTGCACTGATTTCATGCGGTCGGGAGTCTTCCCAGTCAAGAGCTGCGGCTATCATGTCGTCAGAGAGTTTTATGATATCGTCGGTGATGACATGAATTCTGGTTGATTTTTTTCGCAGGTGCGGGTTTGGCAGGGCTATAATATCGTCTTTCGTCATCCGTAATATTATATCAGAAATTACAGCAAACTGATAGGGTCGAGTTCATACTGCCAATGTGCCGGCGGTATATATTTTATCAAATTGATTAGTTGGCGGCGCTGCGGACTTTTTACGATAATCTGCCAGCGGTAAGTGTCGCGGACTCGTTCGTAAAAAGCTGGCGTTGGTCCCAGGATTTCTATATCTGGCGATTTGGTTTTTAATAACTGGGCGATTTTTTGAGAATTATTAACGGCGGATTTTTCAGTTTTATAAGTGCAGGTTAATTTTAATAAATAAACAAAAGGCGGAAAGTTGGTTTTCTGGCGCTGGGCGATTGTGCGCTTGTAAAAGTCTGCGTAGTTTTGGCGCAGGCCGTCAACTATGGACGGGTGCGACGGATGATAGGTCTGGACAATAACCTCGGTTGAGTTATGGGATCTGCCGACGCGGCCGACGACTTGGGCCAGGAGTTGGAATGTGCGTTCGGCGGCGGCGTAGTCGGGCAGCAATAACCCGGCATCCGCCTGGACAACGCCGACGACGCCAAGGTTTGGCAAATCTAATCCTTTGGCGATGACTTGAGTACCAATGATGATGTCAATATCGCCGTTTTTTAACTTGTCATATTGGACATCAACTGTTTCTCCAGGGGTAGAATCGCCGTCAAAACGAACAATTTTTTTGTTCAAAAATAGCTTTTTCAGCTCGGATTCAATGCGCTTGGTGCCGATGCCTTTGTGGATAATGTCGGCATTATGGCATTCTGGGCAGCTGGTGGGGACGCTGGTTGAGAAGCCGCAAATATGGCAGGATAGCTGGTGTTTATCCGCGTGTAAGGTTAACGGCACGAAACAGCGCGGACAGCCAGCTTGCCAGCCGCAGCTTTCGCACAGCGTGACAGCAGCGGTGCCGCGGCGGTTATGGAAGATGAGTGCTTGGCGGTTGTTTTTCAGCGCCAGCCGCAGGGATTTCAATAATGGGTTTGATAAAAATTGATGTTCTGAAAAGTTTTGGCGCTTGGTCATATCGACGAGCGTTATGTTTGGCTTGATGGCGTCGGTGCGGGCGGGGGCGGTCATGGAGGCTATGGCGCTATTAGAATGTTTGGCAAGGTAATAATCGGCGATGGCTGGCGTGGCGCTGCCGAGAATTAATTTGGCGTTATGCTGGCGAGCGAGAATGGAAGCGGCACGCAAGGCTGAGTAGCGCGGCGACTGTTCTTGTTTGAAGCTGGGTTCGTGGCATTCGTCGATGACGATAAGACCGAGTTGTTGAACGGGAGCAAACAATGCCGAACGCGGCCCGATAACGATTACCGGATCATTTGAGTTGATAATTTCTTTCCAGGCAGCGTGTCTTTGGGCTTCGGTTTGCTTTGAATGGGTTAGGATGATTTTTGGAAAGTGTTTAGAAAATTCCGATACCAGCTGCGAGGTTAACGCGATTTCCGGGACTAAAATAATGGATGATAATTCTTCTTTTAAGGCTTGCTTGGCGGCTTCAATATATACTAAGGTTTTCCCGGAACCAGTGATGCCGTGCAGTAGTATCGTGCCGCTGAGCATGGCCTCAATTGTTTGCAGAGCGGCCTTCTGGTCTTTAGTGAATACTTTTTTTATTCTATTTGACGGAGCGTTTAATGTGATTTTATCAGGGTTGAGGCGCCGGTTTTTTGTTAAACCGCTGGGTAAAATAGTTTGCCAGACAATTGCCAGGTGCGTTGCGTAATAGCTGCTAATCCATAGCGCTGTTTGGATAAGCGGCAAGGGCAAAGGACTTTTTTCAACGACCGAATCAATTGGTTTTACTGTAAAATCTGGTTGTCTAACTTCTTGCAAAACGACACCAGCCAAATGGTTTTTTCCAACTTCAATGGTGACGATTGTTCCAGGCGGCAGTTTATCTTCCGAGGAATAGGTAAACGAATAATCATGCGCTCGGACAATTTTAATAGGCGAAACCAGATAAAAATACATATACCCATTATATAGCCAAAAAGATGCTAAAATAAGCATATGTATTTTGAGAGTCGTTCGCAAGCTGGTGCTAAGCTGGCAGGCCAAGTGCTGGAAAAATATCGCTACGAAAACTGCGCAGTGGTGGCGCTTGGCGAGGGCGGCGTGCTGGTGGGCGAGCAAATTGCTGTCAAGCTGCACTGCGTGCTGATGATGCTTCTGAGCGAGGAAATAGATATTCCTGGCGAAGGATTGAGTTTCGGCGCGGTGTCGCAGTCAGGACAGTTTACGTATAACAGCCAGTTTTCTGACGGCGAAATTAACGAATATACCGGCGAATTTCACGGTTATTTGGAGGAAAAAAAGCGCGAGGCGCATCAGCGGATTAACCGATTGCTTGGCGACGGCGGTATTATCGATAAGAGACTATTAAAAGACCGGACGGTGATTTTAGCGAGCGATGGCCTTGGCGACAATTTATCACTGCTTGATGTGGCGCTGAGTTTTTTAAAGTCAGTCCGAATTGAGAAATTGGTGATTGCGGTGCCGTTTTGCGGTATAGCGGCAGTGGACAGGCTGCATATGACAGTCGATGAAATGCATATTTTGGATGTTAAGGAGAATTTTATGGGAACAAATCATTATTATGAAGATAATACGCTGCCGTCAAAGGAGGAGACGGTGAAGAAAATTAATCAAGTTATTCTAAATTGGCAATAAATAGGTTGCCGGGTGTTGTAAAATTGTGATACACTGAGTGGTAGCGAAAGGGAATAAGGGAGGAAATGCTTGACGTTTTTATTACATCTAGGGTGCGGCGTAAAATCGTAGTTGTGTACGCCAAGTATCCTGATTTTCATACGCACGTACGCGGCTTGGCGAAACTGATTAAGGAAGATCCCGGTAATATTCAGCGCGAGCTCAAGCGACTGGAAAAAGTTGGTTTCCTGAGGAGCGAGAAGCAGGGCAATTCGCGGGCATACTTTACGAACAAGCAATTCCCGATTTTCAAAGAATTACAGAGCATGGTGATTAAGTCGCAGCAGCATGCAGCACGGCCGAAGCGTAGTTCGGTTGATAGAGATTGATGACACTATTTGAGCGGATTTTGACGGCGCGTGGCTTGACGACGCTAGCAGCGCGCGAGGCTTTTTTGCAGCCAGATTATATGGCGGTGAAGCATGATCCGTTTTTGCTGCCGGATATGGAGAAGGCGGTGGCGCGGTTAAAACAGGCACGGCAGCAGGGCGAAAAAGTCGTCATTTACGGCGATTATGACATTGATGGGCTGAGCGCTACGGCGCTGCTGCTGGATGCCTTTGGTAAGTTTGGTTTTGAGGACGTCGATGCTTTCATTCCGAACCGTTTTGTTGAGGGTTATGGCATGACCATGGGTGCGGTGGACAAGGTGTGCGATATGGGAGCGGATTTGATCGTGACAGTGGATACCGGCAGTTTGTGCCATGCGGAGATTGCGTATGCCGCTAGCCTGGGGATTGATACGGTGGTGACGGATCATCACAACGTGGCCGAGACGCCGCCGCCGAGCGTGGCGGCGGTGAATCCGAAATTTTCAGGACATACTTATCCATTTCGTGATTTGTGCGGTGCGGGCGTGGCGTTCAAGCTGGTGCAGGCGCTGCAGACTGAACTGGATGGGTTGCCTGACGGCTATGAAAAATGGCTGCTCGATTTGGTGGCGCTAGGGACGGTGTGCGATATTGTGACGTTGGCGGATGAAAATCGGGCGAACGTCTATTGGGGCTTAGAAGTGTTGAAAAAACAACAACGTCCAGGACTGAAAGCGTTGATGGCGGTGGCGGGTATTGAACCAGAACAAGTCAATGCCAGGCATTTGGGGTTTGGTTTGGGTCCGCGGATGAATGCGGCTGGGCGCTTGGAAACGGCGCAGCACGCGCTGGACATGCTGGTGGCGCACGACGGACTGGCGGCGCTGGAGGCGAGTGAGAAATTGGAGGAATTAAATACTAAGCGGCGTAGCATTCAGGACGCGATTTTTGAGGAAGCATGCGTGCAAGCCGAGGAATTGGCTGATGACCGGGTGCTGGTGGTCAGTAGTGGCGGTTGGAATCACGGCGTTATCGGCATTGTGGCGTCAAAATTGGTGGAGAAATATAAAAAGCCGGTATTTATCATTGGCGAGCGCGGCGAGGAAGCAACGGGTTCGGCGCGCAGTTTTGGTGATTTTTCAGCGGCCGATGCAGTGCGGGCGGCGGACGATATTATTATCAAAGGCGGCGGGCATGGAGCGGCGGCGGGCGTGACGCTGGAGACTGAAAAGATTGGTGATTTTCGTCGTCGCGTGAATGAGTTTTATGATTCGCTGCAGCTTACAAACCAAGAGCGATATTTGCTGCCGCGAGCTGATGTGGAAATCGATGATTTTTCGGAAATTGATGAGGAATTGGTGGCAAATCTGGCGAAAATGGAGCCATTTGGCAATGGTAATCCCGAACCAGTGCTAAAAATTGCCAGGGCATCAGTTTTGAGCATGCGACGGATGGGCACGGATGGACAGCATGTTAAGCTGGCGCTGCGTGATAAAAACGGTAAAGTGTTGCAGATGCTGGCATTCAACGCGCCAGAGGAATTCTTCCGTGAACCAGGTGACGAGGTGGCGGCGTGGTTCCAGCCAACCATTAATGAATGGCAGGGGGTGCGGACGGTCGAGGGGCGATTACTGCATATTATTTTGCTGGATTGATACTTGGCTGGGTAAAATTTTGCTTTGCAAAAGTATTCCTCATCTGATATAATGCATAACGATATGGTACGAGTT
>ERZ772764.1107-NODE-1107-length-17342-cov-29.592006_pt1 | contig 17342 bp, 19 predicted proteins | sample MGYA00512163_ERZ772764 | MGnify/ENA primary metagenome ERZ772764 (study PRJEB29015, sample SAMEA2737903) | human oral metagenome | biome: human oral; feature: human-associated habitat; material: dental | place: China | collected 2094 ... | reverse complement strand
AATATGACTTCGTACAATCTCACGAAATCACCTCCTCTTTGGTCTTTGGCCGCCGATCTCGTCGACGGCAGAGTTATTCTTATGTGCGCGCACACAAAAAAGCATACGCTCACGCGACAAAAGTCAGTATAACATGTTTGACAGCGACACGCAAGGGTTTTACAAAAGTGAACAACAAGAATCTTCTATAATGAGAAAAATCTTCAATCCGCACGCTCTACAAAGGAGCGCCCCCCTTCTCCATGTCGGCGCTGTATATCATCATGAATTTCAATCCACGCGCCCCATGCGGGGCGCGACTTCGCCTCGGTACAAACGATCAGACGATCATCCCGTTTCAATCCACGCGCCCCATGCGGGGCGCGACTGCTCCTCTTCCTATTCTTAAAAAGATTAGTACGGTTTCAATCCACGCGCCCCATGCGGGGCGCGACATTTAATGTAAGGAGAAAATTAAAATGACTAAACTCGTTTCAATCCACGCGCCCCATGCGGGGCGCGACCAAGACTTTAAATGCAACTTAGAGGCAGAACAAGTTTCAATCCACGCGCCCCATGCGGGGCGCGACGAATCTAATGTTAGATTGGATAGCTGACGAAGAGTTTCAATCCACGCGCCCCATGCGGGGCGCGACCCTATGATGCAGAGACAATCGAGCTGATCAGGGATGTTTCAATCCACGCGCCCCATGCGGGGCGCGACTTTTATTTTTTTTTCAGAGGAGGTGACAGAATGGTTTCAATCCACGCGCCCCATGCGGGGCGCGACCCTCTCCGAAGAGTACGTGCAGGAGCTGATCGACGTTTCAATCCACGCGCCCCATGCGGGGCGCGACAACCTTATAATTTGTAATATCCTTTAGTACACTGTTTCAATCCACGCGCCCCATGCGGGGCGCGACACTTAGCACATTTTGTAAATTCTCTGCTATTTTGTTTCAATCCACGCGCCCCATGCGGGGCGCGACGTGTCAATATGATACACATGCTTGCTTGCCGTGCGTTTCAATCCACGCGCCCCATGCGGGGCGCGACTTTGAGAGGAGGTAACACCATGTACGAGTATGTGTTTCAATCCACGCGCCCCATGCGGGGCGCGACCCTCTCCGAAGAGTACGTGCAGGAGCTGATCGACGTTTCAATCCACGCGCCCCATGCGGGGCGCGACGATTGGATTTCTCGGGCGGTCTGTCATATCAAAGTTTCAATCCACGCGCCCCATGCGGGGCGCGACTCCAGAAGGTACGCGACGGCGATCATCTGACGGGTGTTTCAATCCACGCGCCCCATGCGGGGCGCGACCTTACAACCACAAGGGATCCAGCGATTTTGAGAGTGTTTCAATCCACGCGCCCCATGCGGGGCGCGACGCCCCGAAAGAGACGCGGCGGCTGCAACGGTGGGGTTTCAATCCACGCGCCCCATGCGGGGCGCGACCGCCTCCATCTATGGTGACGCCGCCAGTTGCATGTTTCAATCCACGCGCCCCATGCGGGGCGCGACGCAAGAATATTCTCCTTGTTGTCATCAACCCATTGTTTCAATCCACGCGCCCCATGCGGGGCGCGACCTTGCTTATGGCAGCAAACAATATGGCTTCCGGGAGTTTCAATCCACGCGCCCCATGCGGGGCGCGACTTCTTTTCCTTCCTCTTACTGCTGGATTGTAATGTGTTTCAATCCACGCGCCCCATGCGGGGCGCGACCTGTGAGCATTATGTCTTTCCTCCTTATAAAACGTTTCAATCCACGCGCCCCATGCGGGGCGCGACGGATCAAACGGGATCCACTCTACTCGCCTGAAATGTTTCAATCCACGCGCCCCATGCGGGGCGCGACCTGCAGATTCGCAGCATCGACCTCAATTACAGTGTTTCAATCCACGCGCCCCATGCGGGGCGCGACCAACCTTGCGGGGCGGGACAAGCTCACATTTGCTGTTTCAATCCACGCGCCCCATGCGGGGCGCGACGCACATTTGCAGAGAGTTGTCAACAGTGAATATGTTTCAATCCACGCGCCCCATGCGGGGCGCGACGACGAGACGGACTACATCGATGCTGAGGCCGTTGTTTCAATCCACGCGCCCCATGCGGGGCGCGACCGGCTCTGCCTTGCCCGTCTTCTCGAGCCAGAGCTGTTTCAATCCACGCGCCCCATGCGGGGCGCGACTTTGCGCTTTACAATGTTGCGCCGGTGGTCTTTGTGTTTCAATCCACGCGCCCCATGCGGGGCGCGACACATGATGGCAAAATGGCGCACGGCGTTCAAGATGTTTCAATCCACGCGCCCCATGCGGGGCGCGACAGAAGCTTGGGACAGGAATCGAGTGGGTCAAAGAGTTTCAATCCACGCGCCCCATGCGGGGCGCGACTCGCGACCATTGTCGACAGCGCGAACATCTGGCTGTTTCAATCCACGCGCCCCATGCGGGGCGCGACCAGTATTATATCGGAGGATTGGACGGCAGAGGGAGTTTCAATCCACGCGCCCCATGCGGGGCGCGACACACATTCTTGGTATCAGAGGTCGGAATCTATGCGTTTCAATCCACGCGCCCCATGCGGGGCGCGACACAGGATGTCCCGTGCCAGCAGATGCAATCGACGGTTTCAATCCACGCGCCCCATGCGGGGCGCGACTGATCGCCAACAAGGCATGCGGCGCATACGGATTGTTTCAATCCACGCGCCCCATGCGGGGCGCGACTTGTAGGCGTTGCAGCGCTTTGCTCTGGTGCGGTGTTTCAATCCACGCGCCCCATGCGGGGCGCGACTGATGCGCTCACACATGTGAGGGAGCTCAACGCGTTTCAATCCACGCGCCCCATGCGGGGCGCGACCGCAAATGCAGGCGCATGTGTCTTGAGCAACATGTTTCAATCCACGCGCCCCATGCGGGGCGCGACGTGGTCAGGTGCTGACATTTACCGTAGGCGGGAAGTTTCAATCCACGCGCCCCATGCGGGGCGCGACGAAAGCAGTCTAACAATTCTAGCGGAGAAGGAGAGGTTTCAATCCACGCGCCCCATGCGGGGCGCGACTATCAAAGCCAATGGCGCAACCGTCAAGGCAAGCGTTTCAATCCACGCGCCCCATGCGGGGCGCGACTCTGCTCGTCGTAGGTTTTAAGCACGTCTAACACGTTTCAATCCACGCGCCCCATGCGGGGCGCGACGAGCGGCAATGTTGATCATGATTTGTATGATATGTTTCAATCCACGCGCCCCATGCGGGGCGCGACCAGAGTTACAAAACCGCAATAGCGGTATATGTAAGTTTCAATCCACGCGCCCCATGCGGGGCGCGACGTGTTTACATTATACTTTTCTTCCTTATATATGGTTTCAATCCACGCGCCCCATGCGGGGCGCGACGAAACCCTCTAATTTCGTTTATGCATCCTTCATAGTTTCAATCCACGCGCCCCATGCGGGGCGCGACTTAAGCCGTATGCGTATAGCGCGGGTATTTATGGTGTTTCAATCCACGCGCCCCATGCGGGGCGCGACTCTTCCCATCATTGTACGTTGGTACAATGGTATAGTTTCAATCCACGCGCCCCATGCGGGGCGCGACAAAGGCTCTCCCGTGATCTCTCCAGCATTGAAACGTTTCAATCCACGCGCCCCATGCGGGGCGCGACGGTTTAGGAATGCGGTCGAGTCCGTCGGTCACAGCGTTTCAATCCACGCGCCCCATGCGGGGCGCGACCTCAGACTCTCCAATCAATCTGCTTGCCGCGTTGAGTTTCAATCCACGCGCCCCATGCGGGGCGCGACAAAGGCAAGGAAAACATAACTTGGCTTGACCTTGTTTCAATCCACGCGCCCCATGCGGGGCGCGACGATGAGGATTCCGAAGCGGCTTCCCGAGGGACTGTTTCAATCCACGCGCCCCATGCGGGGCGCGACCCGGCTGGCGCAAGAACTACAACAGTGCCAACAAGTTTCAATCCACGCGCCCCATGCGGGGCGCGACCGGTCATGAACAACTGGAAGGGCTTCTTTGCCCTGTTTCAATCCACGCGCCCCATGCGGGGCGCGACACCGCTTCGCTCCTCCACACCGTCAACGATGCGGAGTTTCAATCCACGCGCCCCATGCGGGGCGCGACTCCGCGCTAATTGTTATGTCAACAAGGTGTGGTTGTTTCAATCCACGCGCCCCATGCGGGGCGCGACAGGCGGAGACGCTACGGAGATCATTCTCGCTTTCGTTTCAATCCACGCGCCCCATGCGGGGCGCGACGAGGCACCACTCAGCACTTGCCTCATCCGTTACTGTGTTTCAATCCACGCGCCCCATGCGGGGCGCGACGGGACATTGTAACGGAGACAGTCGCACACATGCTGTTTCAATCCACGCGCCCCATGCGGGGCGCGACAAATATAAGGCACGGTTTCCGTAGGACTAATCGAGTTTCAATCCACGCGCCCCATGCGGGGCGCGACAGGACCTAGTGACTTATATCCTAGACTGGCAGGAGTTTCAATCCACGCGCCCCATGCGGGGCGCGACACTGTTCCGACTTTGTCGCGCGACGTTATGAGGAGGTTTCAATCCACGCGCCCCATGCGGGGCGCGACAGGAGCACTCATCGAAATGAAGATCAGAGTTGCAGGGTTTCAATCCACGCGCCCCATGCGGGGCGCGACTTTCATGTGTTATAGTACATACAGAAAGCAACAAGTTTCAATCCACGCGCCCCATGCGGGGCGCGACTTCATGTGTTATAGTACATACAGAAAGCAACAAGTTTCAATCCACGCGCCCCATGCGGGGCGCGACTTTATCCTTCTAGTATTCAAGCAAAATTTCATTGAGTTTCAATCCACGCGCCCCATGCGGGGCGCGACAGATTGTAATGAGGTGACAGCATGAATCAGGAAGTTTCAATCCACGCGCCCCATGCGGGGCGCGACCGATTGTATCACCGTTGATATTGTCACGATGATGTTTCAATCCACGCGCCCCATGCGGGGCGCGACGGGATGCATAAACGAAATTAGGGGGTTTCTTGAGTTTCAATCCACGCGCCCCATGCGGGGCGCGACTCGCGGGGAAAAATACCAGACGGATGCAGATGTTGTTTCAATCCACGCGCCCCATGCGGGGCGCGACTCGAGGCTCTCCGAGGATTCGTGGAGATGCGCAAGTTTCAATCCACGCGCCCCATGCGGGGCGCGACATCTCAAGGGGCTCCTCCTGCCGTGGGCACAGGAGTTTCAATCCACGCGCCCCATGCGGGGCGCGACGTAGATCAACTAGGAACAGACCTCTTTCGCGGGGTTTCAATCCACGCGCCCCATGCGGGGCGCGACATCTCTGCAAAACGGCTGTCAATAAAACCAAGCAAGTTTCAATCCACGCGCCCCATGCGGGGCGCGACCCGCTGTGCTCGAAGATCGCAGGTGTACAGGGGAGTTTCAATCCACGCGCCCCATGCGGGGCGCGACGATAACCACCAAAATTATCTCCCTTAAGTAGGATGTTTCAATCCACGCGCCCCATGCGGGGCGCGACTTTATAAAAAACGCTTTTATATATAATGGAAGGAGTTTCAATCCACGCGCCCCATGCGGGGCGCGACGGACGGTGATTGCTATAATATAATTGTAGAAATGGTTTCAATCCACGCGCCCCATGCGGGGCGCGACCCATCCCATAATATAGTTAATGCTTGCCATAGTGTTTCAATCCACGCGCCCCATGCGGGGCGCGACCTAGTACCACCATTAGTGTTATACAAACGGGACTGTTTCAATCCACGCGCCCCATGCGGGGCGCGACGATAACCACCAAAACCAATGCCCTTATACAGATTGTTTCAATCCACGCGCCCCATGCGGGGCGCGACTTGGTAGCACCGGGCGGCTTTAAAAATATATTTGTTTCAATCCACGCGCCCCATGCGGGGCGCGACGTGTTATAATGGATTCAAGAGTTTAAGGAGGTGATGTTTCAATCCACGCGCCCCATGCGGGGCGCGACTCTGCAAGACAGGGGAAGGAGGAGACTCAAAATGTTTCAATCCACGCGCCCCATGCGGGGCGCGACGCGTGGTGGTAACGGCACGCGGGACGGAAAAAGCGTTTCAATCCACGCGCCCCATGCGGGGCGCGACGTAAATTCTTGACAACTTCCTACTATTATATAGGGTTTCAATCCACGCGCACATGGCGCAGATTAGTGCGACAGGTATGCGCACAAAAATAGGCCCTGAGATTGATTTCTCAGGGCCTATCATGCACATAAAAATAACCGGAGTGCCGTGATATATAGCGCTCCGGTTATTGCATTTTACTTATTCATTTTTTCGTTGACCGCCTCCATTATATAGGCAGTCATAGATTTTCCTTCCTTTTCAGCAGCTGTCTTGATGACGGCTTTTGTCCCTTTCGGGACCTGCATTTTTATCTGTTCGTAGTTTGCCTTGTTATAGGCTTTAGTACGTTCGATTTTATTCTCAACCCAGCCCAAAATAACACCTCCTATTGTCTCCATTATAGTGTGGATTCCGTGAAATGTAAAACCCTCACCGGAATACGGTGAGGGCATCTGCTTCATTGCTCTCCTCCTATTACATCCCTTTTGCCCGATCTGCCAGCACCCTCAGGAGCTCATCGAAACGTCCCCTGTAATCGGTGTGATAGCTGATGATTGTTGCCGCCGAGGTTTCAAGGTCAAGGGCGTTGAGGCCGAACCAGTCCTGCCCCATATTCTCTTCGACAGCGCGGGTAAGCTCCTCACGAAGCTTTTCCGCCCAGGCAACCTGCTTTGGCGTACCTTCCAGCTTCGTCTCTTCCTTCTTACTCTTCCATTTCTTTGCGAGGAATAGGATCGAGGTGTTCCTGTTGTCGATCCAGAACCTTGCTTCCGTCTGGCCTTTCAGCCAGTCAAGAAACTCGACTTCTTCGGTTGCATCGGCCTTCTTTCCGGCCTTCTGCTCGAGCTCCTCTAGCTCCTGGAAGATTTTACCCCGGAGAGTTTCTGCCCAGGTGATCTGCTTTGGGGTTCCTGTGAGCTCGGGGAGGTCATAAGCCTCTGCGCACTCCAAAGCTTTTGCCGTCTGCTCCGCCTTGTAGCAGGAGGGGCAGACACAGTTGTTTTCCATCCATTCGATTTTCCGTTCCCTCTCCGAGGTCTTCCCGTAGAGGTCGACTGTTTCGGTATGCCCACAGGCATATGTGACATCGTACTTTGCCATTTTGATATCCTCCATTTCTTCTGGGCTTTCGCCCTTCACCTTTATCTTGATTGCATTGTACCATTGCAATAGTACTATGTCAATAGTTTATTTTAGATTTTCTCAAAAAATTTCTAGGCAAAGAAAAAAAGCAGAGACCTTTTACAGGTTCTCCGCTTTTTTCCGTCTTTTTGTAAGACCTCGTGGATTATGTCCAAACACAAGCTTCAATCCGCTCGCCAGAGGCGAGACATTGGTTGTACTCAACCAATCCCCCATCTAGATGGGGTGCTTATATTATAATCAGATGTGTCTATTTTGTCAATCAAAAATAAGCCCCAGAGCCGAAGCCCCGGGGCAATGAGTACACCTATGTTGTTACGCCTTGACCGTCGGCGCGAGCGACTTGTCCAGCACAAGCTTGACAAGCCATACGCAGCCCTGCATAACGGTCGGCAGCACGATCGCATCGCGCCAATAGAGCCATCCTGTCTCACTCTTGGACTGCTCCTTGACCTGCGTGACAAACTTATCGACCGCCTGCTCGATCGCGGGCAAGCACTCGCTGAGGATAGCGCGTGTAATACGCTGCTTGACCTCCTCGGTCACCTGATCGACGCTGATCTCCTTGACGATTGCGTCTCTGATGTCTGTCCACTTACTCATGATGTTTTCTCCTTTCACGGCGTTCCGCCGTTGTCCTTCCAAAATTTACGGTACCAGTTAGCTTTTCCGCGCAGCACGTCGCCGCCGCGCGTACCGTCCTCAGCCCACGGATTATAGCAGGGACTCTCATCTGTACCGAGATACTCGAGGTCCCAACGCTCACAGCCGTTTTTCGGACCGTAAGGCTTGTGTGCATACACGCCGTCCTCGTTGTCGGCCGCTTCGCCGTGCGTGAGGACGCGTGTCTTGTCGATCGTCAGCCACAGCCCGTTGCTGGCGGCTGCTATTGCCTGTGCCATGCCCTCGATCTGCGCCGCGGTCGGCGGCTCCGTTCCGAGGCTGTTTGTGTTTGCATCCAAGCACCCAAGGATACAGATATTGACGCTCCCGCTGTTGCGCAGATAGGTCGCCGCGAGTACGTCGTCAAGCTCACCATCGGCGATGACGTATATCTCGCCGCCCTTGTCGATCTGGACGTGGTACTCATCCCAAAACTGACCGTAATGCCCCGCGGACCAATGCAAATACACTTTCGTCTCGCGCCCCTGCGCCTGTGCCGCAGCTGCGAGTGCCTCGCGATACTGCCCTGCCAGCTCCTCAAGCTGCGCAGGCGTTACGCGGCGCATCGCGGATCGTGGTAATACATGTGCCATTATTTCGCTCCTTTCTTCGATATCACCGACCGCCCGAGGAATCCAATCAGCCCCGATGTGACGTTGCTGGACAGCTCAGGCGACCCATAAAAAACGGACAGGATCGCCACGACGACAAGTCCTGTCCCGACCATCCAATCAACCGGAGGCAGTCGCTCCTGTTTCAGCATACAGCTATTCTCCTTTCTTCGTTTTGCCAAGCCCGCCGCGTCTCTTAACGAGTGTGACAAGGCCTTCGGCCTCCTCGACCCCCGAACGCTGCATGTTTTCGAGGATCGAAATAAATTCTGTCGTCGCGAGATACCCGATTGTGAGATTCGCGGCGAACGCCGGCAGATGCGCACTCATCAGCAGAAAATCCAGCACAAGCGATGATGTTACAACGCCGATATAGGTCAATATCTTGTGTGTAAATCTCTTACGCATCTCCTCGCTGCGGATATATCCAAGTCTCCGCGCCGTCCGGATACCCCAGAGCGCTTGCCAAAACGACGGGGATCCCGTACCGTGGTCAATAAGACATTGGCGCGACAGCGACAGCCACTTTGTAATGAGATCCGCAGCGACCAACCACGCAAAAGCGACAAATATCTGCGCGTGCTCCTGCACGGTGATTGATACGATGCAGGATATGGCAAGCTTGATCGCCCAATCGTCCTGCAAGCGTTGCAATACCTGCATCATAATATCCACGCTCCTTAGCTCCTTTCCGAGCATAGAAAAGGCGCACACCGCTTTGATGTGCGCCGTATGAGATTACTTCTCCTTTTTCTTCGGTGGGTCATCCTTCCTCACCTCGATCACAACATGATCGCCGTAGGTGATTTCATCCGCCTCTGCTTGATCCTTTGTCGCGAGGCTGAACATTTCGCCGGTCTCCACATTCGTAAACGTGAAGTTCGTGATTGTGCCTTCCCCCTGCGGGTAGGTGATTTTTCCGTTGACAATGTACTTTTTCAGCATTTGTGTCCTCCTACTCCACTTCTACCAAAAACGGCTTCCCTGTCTGAGCCTCCTGCTTCCATCCGGGGGTGCAGCCGGTAACATCGAGGATCATAACACCGAGGAGTGATGCGAGACTTGCAAACTCCTGTGAAAGGTCAGGATATATATCGGTGATCATTGCTCGTACAAACGGTGTTATGCATGTGGTAAACTCCACCGTGCTGGGATCCGGGAACCAAAAGCCCGTATTGTATAGCCACTCATCCCGGCCAACACCAGCTGCATAGCAAGCGTTCTGTGAGAGCGCAACAACGGCGATCTTGCGGCCGGGGTAATGATATCTTTTCGGCGAGTTGTATATGCCCGATCCATCAAATGACAGTGCGTTTACGCTGGGGAAATAGTCAAGGATGCGCATATAGTCGTAACGGTTGTTAAAGACAACCTCCCCGCGCTCATTCTTGATGACGAACTCGCCCTTATCAAGCCCAATGTGGGAATCCGCTAGTCCGTAGGCATAGAGGATCGGGGCCGTCTCCATCTCTTCGAGATAGCTCTCTGCCGTGAAATTTTCACCTTCCCGTGGCTTATACTGCGACGCTCCGGAAACATCATCCGGATAATACCCTACGTGGTCAAATTCGGTGTATCCGACGTTGTTTCCGTGAAACGACTTTCCATTTTGGAGCGACTGCGACAAGGAAGATTTTCTTTGCCAGCAGTTAATGAAATGTGCCGTTGTTTTTTGATTCAGATAGTCGAAAAGAGTTGCAAAGGTATAGACGATATTCGGCATGGCCGCACCGAGCGCAAAAATATAAGGCACGGTGTCCGTAGGACTGATCGAGAACCGCGCCCTCAGCAGGGGATTATCCCACACAAGCATAGATTGGATACCAAGTCCCGCGTATCCGTAGAACTCTCCTGTTGTCCATAGATCTGCTGGACGGTCAAAATATACGGAGGGCGAATCAGAGAAAATGTCCTTGTCTTTATTCGGGGTAGTCTTCGCGCACCACGGATTCGGATATTTGCCTCCTTGCGGCCACGCATAGGATTTACCATTTGCATAGTCGTAATACGGGAAGGTACAAACTCGTTCCCCCGCTTCATTTTTCTCGACATGCAGTCCTGTCAAACAGCGCTGCACTTTTACATTCGGCACCCAATCAAGTCGATAGTTTTGATACCGATCGTCAATGACATGAGATCCGTTGGCATTTCTGATTTCTGCATATCGCATAAGCCCGTCCTCCTCTCAGTAGAAACCGTAGATAATCGCACGCGGGTTCTGCGCCGCAAGAGTATCACGGTAATACGCATAGGGGAACTCCGGATCATAAGCTGCGTTAGGTTTAAAGGGGAGCGTAACAGTAATCCCCTGGAGGTCTCCCCATGTTTCCACCTTCGTCAACTTTGGGTCGTCAGGGTCCCAGTCGGAGCTCTCTCCGAAAGCCCCATACCCGGATCCACGAAAAACGAGCTGTGTCCAGATACGGTTTTTACCAGGGTTCGGGATCTCTATGCGCATGCGTTTCTTGGCTCCGAGACTGGCAACTCCTACCACGCGCGTAACTCCACAGCGCGTATCAAGCGTACAGGACCCACGCGCATTGATTAACTGTACTCCTGCTTGTTTTTCCATGTCAGATACCTCCTATTCAAATATGCCAATCCGAACGCGGGTCTTTTCGCCTTCGTCGAATACTTCGATGAGATTATCCGATATCTCCGTCCTCGCTCCTGTATCCTTCGTGCGAAGCTTTCCGATCTTTGCCGATACAGCAGACAGGCTGTCTACTGCAAGCTTATCTGCGGTTATCGCACCTGCCTGCAGCATGTGGTTTGCGATGACATTGCCATCAATGATCGTATTACCTGTGATATGCAGAAGCCGTCCGTCGATTTTCACGCCGCCGGGAGCTACGTTGATAGCCGCTACAACATCACCTTGATTGACTTTAAGCTGCAGTCCGTTGTAGATCTGCGTGATCGCGCTGTAGCCGGACTCCTGCGGATTGCCGGACAGCTTCGCAACGATCGACGATACGCTCTCCTTGGTCGTCTGCACATCCCGCATACGTTCGGCGAGTGCCGCATCAAGGTCTTTTTCGGCGATCGTCAGATTCTGTATATCGTTTTTGTCGATTTTTGCCTTGACGATCACTTCCTGCACCGGTGACAGCGTGCCATCCCCGAAAGAGTCAAAGCACGCCGCCTGCACGGTGTAGACACCTGCCGCACCGACATAGGAAACAAAGGTGCCCGTCGTTTCGAGCGTCTCGTTAATACCGCCACCTGTGATATGTACGCGCGTACCGGTCACATTTTCGGGCTTATTTTGGATGGAGGCACTAAATCCTTGCAGTGTGTTTGTGATCTTGATCGTCGGTGCTGCCGGCGCCGGAAAATCATAATGGATGCTCAGCGGCTCGCCGTACCCCTTTTTGGGGTTGTGTCCGTAGACAAGGACAGCCCCGCTGCGCGCCGTGAGCGATACCGTGGAGCGGATATCTGCTGTCTTCGCGAGAAGGCCCGCCAGCTGACCCGTATTGCTGTTTGTGCGCACCTCATAATAATCAATGTAGGTGTTTGCCACAGCCTCCCATGCAACCGTTACAGCTCCGCCCTGCAGTCGTACTTCGCCGCTGTGCGGTGCATCCGGTACGGCAACACTGCCCGCTGCGACCGTCGCAGTGATTGATACATCTGCGGTTTCTGCAGAGACAACACCGGAGCGGTTAACTGCTCGGACGCCGAATGCGTATGTCCCGGATGTCGGGATAAAATAGCTGTAGCTTGTGCCGCCGATCAGATCGACAAGCACGCTGCCCGCACCGTCAAAGAGCCGATATCCGAGAATATCTGTCTCCGGGTTTGCCTTCCACGTCAGCTGCAGGACACTGCTGTTGCCCGCGTCCTGCAGGGCGGCAAAGTCTTGCACCTTTGAGGGCGGCGCATCCTTCGGCGCGGTGTAGACGGTCTGCATCGCCGCGTTTCCGGCAAGCCCGAGGTCGTTGTAACAGGTGACGCGCACAGTGTAACTGACGGCTGCTGCAACGCCCGTGATCACGGAGCTTGTTGCGTTGCCGTCGTATACGCCCTGCGTTGTGTACTCCGTCTCTCCGTCACGCCTGTACTCAACCTTGATCTGTTTCGCGACCGCACTGCGCGGCAGACGCCACGAGACGGCCAGATCGTAGAGCGTCGTGCCGTCCGGCAGCGTCTTGATCTCTACGATGACCAAGAGATTGTTGACCGTGAGCTTATCGCTCTGCGTCGTGTAGTCGATAATCGGCACGTCGGTGTTATCATCCGCGTAGAGCTCCGGATAGTATTCCATGCAGGTGATCTTGCGCGTCTGCTCCGTCATGCCCTTCGTGATGGACAGGACGCGGAAAGGCTTTGCCTCCTTGGTCGCCTCCCCGAAGGTATAGAGATCATCGGCGGCAATCTCTGCCGCCTGCGCAAGTGTAACGACTGCACCGGATACGCTCTGCACCTCATACGTGTGGAGTGTGTCGGTCTTGCTGTCGCGTACCATAAGACGATACTGCTTGCCCTCTGCCATCGTGACAGTGCGATCGAGTGTAACGGCAGCGCCATCGACGCTGACTACACGGCCGCCGCTTCCCCATTCCGTCACGTCGTGCTGCAGGAGGATCACATCGCCGATCGTGCAGGCGATCGCGTCCACAAAGGCGTCAAACGTGCACGTCCGCAGCTCGTACTTGTTGGCACGCAGGGCGTGCTTGCCGTGTGCATATGCCTGTTTGAGATCCGTACAGCCCATGAGCTCGATCTGCGTCGGCGTGGAAAGCGCCTCGCTCGCGTCATAGTCGTCCGAAAATACAGGGAGCACATCTCTCTCAAAGTTCTTATCCTTGTTCATAAAGGAGATTTCGATAACATTTGCGCGCCCCTGTGTGCCTTGGAACTCCTCTTTGAAGCTGTCCTGCTTAATATTGCCGACGGTGAAGAGCTGTGACGGCTGTGCAGGATAATCATAGACGCAGGTAAAGCGCGTTCCCTGCATGATGACTTTGCCACGCCCGACCGTCTCCGGATAACGAAGCGCCTCCCACACCTGCATCGCCGAATCATATATGTAGTTAAATGTATACCCCTTGCTGTCGCACTGCTCCGCCCACGCTTTGAACATGTCGTAGGACAGTCGGTCGGCAGGCTCACCGCGGACGATGTAACGCCCGCCAATGCGCCGGCACTGATGCAGGATGTCATAGCATGCCCACGCGGGATTATCTGCGTGTCTCTCTTCGTACGCCTTGCTGTACGGATTCCAGACGTAGAGTTTGGAGCGCTCCTGCACCCATGTCACGGCAGGATCGTTGCCGCTCAGCTGCTCCGTTGCGAGTGCGCGGATGCCGATGAGTGCTTTGCCCGGATGCACAAAATCGTCATAGACGATCTGCGTCAGCTGCGTCCAATAGACGCGATTGACATATCGGATGGTATTGCCGTCTTTGTGGACGCAGCGCACCCGCACCTCATAACGCCCCGGAGGAAGGCCCTCAAAACGGTAGACGCGATAGATCGCCCGATTAGTTGCCTCGTTGATGCGCCCGGAGTAATTTCCGCCGAGCGATGCACCATTCAGGGATCGCACCCATGCGCCATCTTTGCGGGTCAAAAACGCATCCGTGCCCGTCGAGTCGCAGAGCGGCAACGCCATCCATGCTTCTGCACTGCCTACGATATGGCATTCCGCGGCAAGCGTTACGCTTGTCAGGTCCATGCCGCCCTCATCATTGCTGTAATAGAGGCCGTTGGGGAGCGCGACAGTGAGCTCAATACCCGTGCAGAGATTGCCCTGCACCTCATGCGTTGCCCATCCTCCGGATAGTTCGTAATTGAGCGGCTGATCGGCGTAGTTATCGGCAAAATTCGGGATGATCGTCTGATCATTCGTACCGAGACGGATGTCGATCTGCACATCTTTATAGTTATCGGCGGGGTTCTCATTGATACGGATATTGCGGATGTCCTGCAGCTCTCCCTCACCAGCACAGTAAAGCAGATGCAGATACTGCCGCGCCCCGTCGCTGATGATATGTCGTGAGAGCAGGACACCGCCCGATTTCATGGTGCCGTACGTAATGGCGAGCGGATGCCCCTGCCCCGTCAGCGTCGATGTGCCGCCCCAGCCGTATGTCTGCGACTGCGATTGATCCGCGTTGCTCGTGTCAACCCGCGGACGATTGAGACGCGAGACAAGCGCGCCGCCGATCATGCCGATGGCGATGGCCGTTACCATACGCCAGCCCATTGAGAGCCCGCCGAGGATTGCGCCGCCCGCGATGCCGGCCGTCAGAAATGACAGGCCGACCGAGAGGATCATGCCGAATACCTTACCCTCGACATACGGGACGATAACGATGCAGTCCCCATCAAGGGGCACGGCGTCCGGATCGCAGAGTATGCCGTTGATGGAATATTGCCATCGCCCTGGCTCGCAGAAATACGAGCTGAGCGGCATGCCGTCACGGCACACAACCTTCTGCATCTCCCGCTTTGTCACGTCAAAGGGATTGCGGACGATGACGAGCTGTATCATGCCTTGCCTCCTGTATATCGATAGATCCCAACAATGCGCCGTCGATAGCGCTCCAACTGCTCGATGCAGACACCCGCATATTCTGTCGAGTGCAGGAATTTCCCGCCGCCGAGATAGACAGCGACATGGTCCGCAGCGCGTCCCGTAAGATTCATGGCGAGGATATCCCCTTCCTGCGGTTCCTGCACAGGTGTCCACTCCGAAAGCCCTGCATCCGATGGAGCACTGCCCATCCAATAGTCGGTATAGGATCGCAGTGCAATCCCCTGCGCCGCGTACCACGCAACGACGAGTTCCCAACAGGGGAGCTCTGCCCACGTCTTACCGACAAAGTCATGTACTGTTGGACGCATAGAGACCTCCTTGCGGTATCGTCGGTTCGCCGCCGAACCGTTCGTTATTCCCCAACTCGCGGCAGCGCTTGAGTGTCTTGTTGCACTTGCTCGCGGCCCCTTTATAACCGCACTCAAGCCCCTTGAATTTGAAGGGGCAGTAGTCTTTCATCATACGCACCGGGGGGAATCTTCGAGTAAACGAAAAATCCGTCCCGAGCGTGAATGTCACCCACTCCACATCACAGCTGACGCCCGTCACGACGAAATACTCCTCAACCTCGGCAACGTCCGGAATTTCCGTGTGGAATACGCGGATGATGACCTTGCAGCCACCGAGACCGTTGTTCTCCTCGACGTAGCGCTGTATCGTCCCCGTCACATTGGAGACCGTGAGCTTGACGTTCGGCAGCTCTTTGCTGTCCTCCGTGATATCCTCAAGCGAGAAGGGGAAGGCTGTGTATTCCTGTCCTCCGAGCGTGAGATTATCTGTATTGTTGACAAGATAGAGCGGACTGCCCGGAATCTGCGCTTCGAGTGCAAGAAGCCAGACGCCGCTTGTTGCAATCTTGTTCTTTTCGATGATGCTTGCCTGTGATAATTCGAGCATGCTATGCCTCCGTCAGTTTGATGCCGCCCTCCCAGTACCCGTGATTCGTGCAGGAGAAAGAAAAATCCCCGTCAAAGCGCACATTGAACACCTTGCCGGAGAAACTTCCGCCCGCGCCGACCGGATACGTCCACCGGAACGGAACGGCGCCATTGACTTCGTGGTAAAACGCCCGAAGCGCTTCATAATCCGCCTCCGGAAGTGCCGTCCATGAGAGTTCGAAGCTCATCGGTGTGCGCGTGAAACGTTTGCGGGCGATGATAACTTGATTTTCGAGCTTGCCCTTGATCGCCGTGTCCGGAATCGTCTCCTTGATCGGATAGATCGGCGGCTTGATGCTTGGAAAATCCATTTATACCGCCCCCTTGATTACGTCGCGCATGCCGTTTCGGTTCGTTGCGATCGCATCGATCATGATGGATGTCACCCACTCGGATCCGTTAAATTTCGTCTCCGCCGTGCCCGTCATGCGCTCGTTCGTGTTGTTGTTCACGATGACGCGGATATTCGGCGCAGCACCCCCGCTGCTCGAAAGCGAGTTAAAGATGCGCCCCGGCTGCGTTGGCCGGAAAATCTCGGGGCCGCGCTCACCGACAAGGTACGTCCTGCCGGATGCGACGGGGCCGCCTGTTGCACGATAGCCTGGCACAGCCGCGTTCGCCTGTGCTGCGGGGATTCCTCCGCCGAATCCCGGGAGAATCATCGACAGCCAGCGCGTGATCATCTGGTTCATCACGAATTTCACGATGGCGTTCAGCATGTTTTTCAGCATATTCGAAAACGCATCTTGAATGCCCTTGAATCCGTCCGTGAGGACGTTTTGAAAGCCTTGTGTAAAGCCGTCTGCCATTGACGTAAACAGCGAATCGGTCATTTCCTTCATTTGCGCCCCTGCATCTCGCAGGCGCTCATACTGCTCTTCCAGCGTTGCACGCAGTGCTTCCTGCGTTGTCTGCGGAGACTTGCGCAGCGCCTCGATACGCTGTTGGTCGAGCTTTGCCATCTCGGCAGCCGCCCACTGTTCTACGGCGACACGAGCCTCCGCGGAGTCCTGTGTCAGGGCGACCTCCTTCAGGCGGTTCTCCTTCTCACGATTGAGTTTTGTTACACCGATCTGATACGTCGCCTCCGCCTCCGCTCGTACGTCCTTGTTCACCTGCGCCCAGGTAAGCGTCGTTTCATTTTGCAGATCTTCGTTCGCTTCACGCCATGCTTTCGTCACCTTTTCTTTGATAACGTTGGCGTATTCGTCGAGCTTTGCACGCAGAGCCGTCGTATCGATGCCGAGCTCGGACGCCTCCTTGATCTGTGCTTGCGTTTGCTCCATCTTCTGACGGAGCGCATCCATGCCCTTCTCATAGGTCGTACCGATTT
>ERZ772764.1098-NODE-1098-length-17483-cov-4.740303_pt1 | contig 17483 bp, 15 predicted proteins | sample MGYA00512163_ERZ772764 | MGnify/ENA primary metagenome ERZ772764 (study PRJEB29015, sample SAMEA2737903) | human oral metagenome | biome: human oral; feature: human-associated habitat; material: dental | place: China | collected 2094 ... | reverse complement strand
CTGGGCGACGTGGTCGAGGAAGTAGCGGTCGTGGGTGACGGCGATGACGGCGCCCTGGTAGCTCGCCAGGTGCTGCTCGAGCCAGAGGACGGACTCGGCGTCGAGGTGGTTGGTGGGCTCATCCAGCAGGAGAAGGTCCGGGGCCTCGAGGAGCAGCTTGCACAGGGCCACGCGGCGGCGCTCACCACCGGAGAGGTTCTTGACCTCGGCGTCCGGCGGGGGGCAGCGCAGGGCGTCCATGGCCTGCTCGAGCTGGGAGTCGAGGTCCCAGGCGTTGGCGGCGTCCAAGGCGTCCTGAAGGGTGCCCATCTCCGCCATGAGGGCGTCGAAGTCGGCGTCCGGGTCCGCCATGGCGGCGCTGATCTCGTTGTAGCGGTCCAGCTTGGACTTGATCTCGGCAACGCCCTCCTCGACGTTGCCCAGAACAGTCTTGTCCTCGTTGAGCGGGGGCTCCTGAAGGAGGATGCCGACGCTGTAGCCGGGGGTCAGGCGGGCCTCGCCGTTGGAGGGCTGGTCGATGCCGGCCATGATCTTGAGGATGGAGGACTTGCCGGCGCCGTTGGGGCCGACCATGCCGATCTTGGCGCCGGGCAGGAACGCCATGGTGACGTCGTCGAGGATGACCTTGTCGCCGTGCGCCTTGCGCGCCTTGATCATCTGGTAGATGTACTCAGCCACTGCTTCGCCGCGCCTTTCGTCGGTGTGTGAGCGGAGGTTCTGCGCGACGACGGACCCCGCGGCCCCGGCCGTGCGCACCGGGGCCAAGCCTAAGGGAGCGGACGGACGATGGCGACGGGCGATGGCGTGAGGCGGTGCACGCCGACGGCACGCCGGCAGTACGCCGGCTCCACCCGCTCATTCCGCCCGGAGCCCCGGGAGCTCTCCCTCGGGGAGGCGGACGCGTCCCTCGGGGAGGCGGACGCGTCCCTCGGGGAGGCGGACGCGTCGATGATCGACGGCGTCATGCCCGTATCGCACGGCGAAACGTACAGTTGCCCCATGTCCACGACGGTCTCGATGTCAAAAGCCCGTTCCACTCTTCCTCATCTCGTTGACCAGGCGCGGCATGACACTGTCTTCCTGACCAAGCGGGGACACACCGTCGGGGTTCTCCTCAGCCCCGACGCCTACGAGCGCATGTTGAAGGCCCTCGACGACGCCGATGATGTCGCGGTCCACGTCGATCCCGGCACCCGTTCGCGGTGAGCCCCCGGCTCCTCGGCGATATGAGTCTCGTCGATCTCTTGCCCGGATGTGTATGTCGATCATACGCTTGGAGGGCCGCCACTGAGGTGGAGTGGAAGTAGACGCCGGAGTACCTGTCGTGGATGGGGCCCGGCATTCGCGTTGTCCCGGCTTGGAGAACTGCTGGACTGAGACTGATGTTTTCGATGAGGACGTGGCCTGATCCGGTGAGCGCCTCCCAGTACTCGGGGCGCCCCAGATGTCGGGCGCCGAACGCTCCGAGGACCTGATCCGGGACCCGCCGTCTGGGAACCTCGCTCCCGCGCGCGTGCTCCGAATGAGAACTCGAGGCCGGCCCGTCAGGAGTCGGGTCGGACTGCCGAGGCGATGGAGGCGCGCCCTCCCCCGGAACCGACGACGGCACCCGCGGTTCCGTGCAGCACCGGGTCGGCGGTGGGCGATCAGCATCCCGTGAGGCGCATGACGCCCCGCCTGCCCCGACTGTCATTCCGAGACGCTCGACGTTCCTGCTCGCGGGCGTGCCGAGCATCCGAGCGAGCAGCCAGCCGAGCGGACTCCCGCAGCATTCGCTGGTAGCGACCGAGCCGTTCGGAATCCAGGCGCCCTTTGGAGTCGGAGGAGCGGACCTCCCCCGTCGCGTGGTCCACGCCGAGGATCGTGTTGAGCAGGGTCGACTTCCCGGCCCCCGACCGTCCGACGAGGACGGCGGTCGCCCCCTTCGGGAGCAGGGTCCGCAGGCGCTCGGTGGACGCCGGGTCCGCCGAGGTGACACCGACGGCGGCGTCAACCCAGGGCCCCATGCCCGTCAGGGTCTCCTCGACAATCCCAGGAGCGACCAGATCGGTCTTCGTGAGGACGAGCCACGCCTCGGCCCCGGCGGACCTCGATATCGCGGCGAACCTCTCCACACGCCCGACGGAGGGAGTCGGGTCCATGGGCTCGACGATGAGGACGACATCGATGTTCGCGGCGATGGGCTGCCCGACCGACCGCCCCGACGGCGACGGGCGCTCAAGATACGTTCGACGGGGGAGGACTGCCGCGATGACGCGTCCGGCGGCAAGGTCCTCGCCGGTCTCCATCGCCGCGACCTCGAGGTGGGCGCGCCAACGATCGCCCCAGCCGAGCGTCTCCGCGTCACTCATCCTCATCCTCCTCCGTGGTACCGACTCGCCCTCAGATGACGTCGTGACGCAGTCCGGCCCGCACGCGCACGACGGCGTGGCGAGTGGCAAGCAGCCCTGCGAGGGCCCAGGCGAGGGTGACCCCGAGGTCGTGGCCGATCGCCGGCCGGATACCGCCCGTCGTGTCGATGACGCCGACGACGCCGCTCAGCGGCATGAGGCTCGCCGCCGCCCTCAACCACCGCGGGCAATCGCTCAGCGGCACGATCACTCCTGCGAGGAGCGGGAGGAGGGATGCGATCACCGTCGTCCCCAGATAGGGGTCGGGAAGATCCACCCCGACCCCGGCTCCGCCCACTCCCATGAGCAGCCCGCACACGACGACCACGGGAACGAGCGCAACCACCCGTCCCAGCATGGCGATGTCGTGAGCCGACGACAGGACGAAGACGGAGCCGATCGCGGCGGCCCCGGTCGGAATCGCCAGGATCAGCGGCATGACGCCTGCGGACAGCCAGTACGCCGCGTCGACTCGCCTGCGGGTGTGGACCTCCTCGTGAAAGACCCCGAGGTTCCGGTCCGCCGCCACGCTGGAGACGACTCCGCCGGAGACGGAGACGGCGACGGCCACGAGCGCCGCCGCGTACCCGGTGCGCACGAGGTTCGGAGAAGACAGGTCGTGCCCCATGAGGACGTCGAAGAGAACATCGAGCAGCGGAATGAGCAGGAGCGTCGTCAGCGCCGTGCCGAGGGAGGCGAAAGCGGTGGAGGACGCCCGGCCCACGCGCACGCCGGACGCCAACCGGTGAACGAACGAGCCCATCAGATCACCTCGGGCGTCCCCGCTCGGGTCGTGCCCCTGAGTGCGCGAACCGCCAGGAACCCGGACAGGACGAGCCAGGCCAGAACGACGGAGCACCAGACCAGCGCGTCGACCGCACCGATCGGCTCGCCCAGGAGGAGATCAACGGGCAACCGCAGCGGGATCAGGCCGCTCACCAGTGCGAGCCAGGCCGGGGGATCCACCGACGTGAACACGATGCCGGAGAGGATGACGACCGGGACGAGGAGGAGACCCTCGTAGGAGATGGCATTCGGGGTCAGGACGAACACCGGGGCGACGACGAAGCTGAGGACCACGCACCCGACGAGCAGCATGACCGCGCCGCCGAGCAGCCGGGGCACGAGTGACGCGCTTATCGGTGTGAAGTCCACTGACCAGGACAGCACCGCCCACGTCACCCAGGACAACGGCAACGCCGCCACCCCGAAAAAGGCCGCCGAGGCGACGAGCGCGGTGAGAGCCCACAGGGCGCCGATGGGCGCGAGGATAATGAGACCACTCCACCCAGCAGTTCACACTGAGCAGGCCGTACTCCAGCGTCGGGATGTTGCCGTCAACCTTTTCGCAGAGAGCTCTCCAGCTATGCGAAGTCGTCGAGCCCCTCGTGAAAAGTGATTCCCCGGACTAGCCCCCGATATCACAACTTGCCGAGCCTCCTGATGACGCCCTTCTTCTTGACACACGTCAGGGTCCTCGAGGACGCACACGACGTCGATATCGGCGGCAGCCAGCAGATCAGCGACCATGACCGTCTTGTAGCCGAACAGCAGCTGTCACAGCATATTTGTCCGTAGATCTCGCCGGGAGTGTCAGCAGGCATAGAGCAGCTACGACTACCAGCCCGCACCAGTAGATGAGGCCAAGGCGGTGACCAGTCAGGCTAGTGAAGACGGACAGGCCCATCCATACGCCTAGGGTCTCACCAACCGCCGAGGTAAGCTGTCGCATGTTCATAGCCTCAACGACGGGACGCCCTTCGGTGGCATTTGCAAAGGCCACATTAAGAATGGGAGTGAACACGGTCTCGCCGAACGAGAAGATGATCACACCGCATGTGACCACAACCACTCCGAGCAACCCATTCTTGGCGCTAAAGAAGGGCATCGCGGCGCCGAGGATGCACACACCGATGACCAAGATCCTTTGCACCGACGCGCCCGCCCGAAGTTTCCTTTCGACCACGAGGGAGACAGGCATCTGGATGATCACTACCAGCGCTCCATTAAGCGCGTAGAACAGCGCGCGCAGCAGCGGACTGGTGGTGACGCTGGAGAACACCAGGGAGAAGCTCGAGAAGAACTGCCCCATCAGGATGCTGCCCGCTGTCGCGGCGAACGTAATCAGACGTACCTTGGGCTCACTGATGAGTTCGCGTAAGATCCCCAGCCCCATCGGGGGCCGCAGCGACCCCCGGTTCAGCATCAGCCCGAGCGGGGCAGCCATCGGAGCCGAAACCGCGGCGACCAGGAAGACCGCGCTGACGCCTAGCAAAAACTGGTTGTACAGCCCCCGATCGAGCACGAGGCTACCCAGGATCGGGCCGAGCGCAGCGGCGCAGTTGGCCACGATCTGGATGAGGGCGAAACCGCGGTTCTGTGACGCCGTGTCAGACGTAGCCAGGATGATGAAGCTGCGCACACCGGTACCGTTGACGCTGAATCCCAGGCCCGCCGCAGCGAGGGCGAGGATAAGCGCCCACGGGTTGGACGTGACAGCCACAACGGCATAGGTGACTGCGATCAAGGCCAGGGCGATCCGCACGCAACCTCGCACCGACAAGCGGTGAAGCAACGAGGCGACAAAGAGCGTACCGCCGCGCGTCATGAGGGTGAGGGCGCTGATGGCCCAGGCCACGAACTGCTTCTGCTCACCGCCCAGTTTCATAGTGAGCAGGAGCGGAAGCACTGGCATCACTGCGAAGTACAAGGACTGGCTCAAAATCTGGTCGGCTCCGATGAGGCCGAGGACCCGGGCCGGGAGCCGCGGCTTGTCTACGGACGGCTGGGCGGGTGATTCGGCGAGGTTGGAGGTCATCGTGCCTCCAGGGAAGGCCGCAAGGAGTCGGCGATGCGCCGAGCCTCGGCATAGTCACCGATCATCCCGTTGTTGCTTGCCACGAGCACGAATCCGAGCCGGTCCCACGACGAGCGGGGTGGCCGGACCTCCTGTCCCACGGTCACCGGGTAGTTCACCAGTGCCCTGGCAGGAACAGCGGCGAGATCCGCCAGCTGCTTGACGACGCCGGGCTGGGCGGACCAGACAAACGCAATCGCGGCCCGCCCGGTCGGGGTTGCGGGCAGTTCCGGTCGGCGTCCGCACATGATCTCGCTCCAGGCAGCAGCCGGGGAGAATCCCCAGGCGTGCTCGATCAGATTGAGGATCTGGTCACCCGGCGGGCGCCCTGCGCACTCGATGAGCCGCGGTCCGTCCGTTGTCCGCATGAACTCCGCATGGAGCAGTCCGTCTCCGAAACCGACAGCGTCGACCAGTTCCTGCATGGTGGGCCGACACCAATCTTCGAGCGGGACGATCTCGTGGCCCACCTCCACCCGGTGGTTGCCGTCGCGGACTCGCTTGGCGGTGAGGTTCGCCCACACGACCTCGCCCCACGAGACCAGGGCCTCGACGCTGCACTCGTCGCCAACGAGGCACTGTTCCACCAGCACGCGCTGCTCACTCGACCATCCGGTGATGGTCTGGTTGGGTTCGTGGCCGACAACGGCCTGGGAGAGAGCCGCCTCTACATCGTCTCCGCGAGTCAGCCGCACCACACCTAGACTGGCCTGCCGGTCGATCGGCTTCACGACTACGTCGCCAGGCTGGTCTGCCAGGAAGTCCGCGACTCCGGACGCGGACGAAGCCAAACGGAACCCGACGGCTCCCCAGGAACGACCTTGGGTGGCTTCGCGGAGCAGCAACTTGTTGCGGAGGATGCGGGCCGCCGACTCGCCAGCGCCGGGAAGCCCTAGCCGCGCGGCCAGGTAGGCGGCACTCTCGACAGCGTACTCCAAGCCGGGCAGAACGCCGTTAACGTGCTCATCGCGCAAGACCTTGACGACGTTGGAGGCGAGCCTCGGAGTCTCGTGCTGATAGTCGAAGAAGACTGGTCGCACCCCGGTCAGACCGCTCTGGGCCAGCCAGTCGTCTAGATGCTTCGCCTCCCACAGCTCCCGCTCTTCGCACAGCAGGGAGGGGGCAGTGCCGGAATAGGCCAACTGCGAGATGGCATTGCGGTTGACGCCCACCATTGCTGTCCGGCGCGTCATGCGACGCTCCACTCGGACGACGGGACAACATGGACATCGCAGGCGTCGATCGCTCCAGCCAGCATGGCCTCGACCGTAAGCTCGTCATCACCGCACGCTAAGACTGCGGCCGGACGCGCTCGCAGCCCATTCACGGCGTGGACCGTCTCGCCAGGGCGGCATTCCCAGTAGATGTCAGTCCCGACCGGGACCTCCCTGTCGAGGCTGGTGCCAACGACGGTACCGGCGGCGGTCTCAACGAAGCGTGCGCCCGCGTGGCGGCTGATCTCCGGGATCGGCAGCAGCGCCTCCCCGCGCAGGGAGTCGACCAACTCGCCGTAAAAGTCCAGCCCCGGGCACACCGCAGACACAAGGTCTGGTGCGATGAAGTCTCCACCCTGCCGGACGTGAAACTCACCCCACACTACCTCTTCCTCGGGTGTCACCCAGAACTCGACGTGCAGGTGGCCGCACCGGATCCCCAGTGCGTCGATGCAGGTCTGAAGTTGCTCCTGCAAGTGGCATGACAGCGGGATCCTGTCCGGCCCGGCCGGCTGGAGGTGGCCAGTCTCAACGAAATGCTCGTTGGTCGTCTTGGCGGTCGTGGTGTAGACACGGACCTGCCCGTCGACGGTAAGACCCTCGACGGAGAACTCCGTCCCTGTCACGAACTCCTCTAGACAGTAACCTCCTGCAATAACGTCGGGACCAAGAGCGGGCAACTCGTCCAGCGACGCGACGTGGTGGACGCCTGCACTGCCCATCCCGGTCGCTGGCTTCACGATCCAGCCGCCAGGGGCAGGATGCGGTGCCTCGGCTCTCGCGCCGGCCGCATTGCCGAACAGCGGTGTCCCGTCCGCCGCGATATCGAAGATCCGCAGGCTCTGCGGCTGACGCACGCCAGCCCGACGCAGAGCCTCTCGGCAGGCTGGCTTGTCTTGAATTAGCCTGATGCAAACGTCATCGTTGGCCATTGTCCCTAGCGCGTGAGCAAGCTGACTGTTCTGCAGCTGGTAGCTCTCTCGGAGCGCGGTGGACAGGACCACATGGCCCGGACAGCGCGCTCGAATCTCTTTCACCGCCGCAGAGATCTGCTCCGCGCCCAACTCGCTCGAGTAGGGACCGGGCACCGTGACCAAGCATTCGACCGGGATGGGCGGAATCCTACGCTGCAAAGGCCCATGGAAATCCACGCCGCAAATTCGCAGATTCCGCTCACGGCAAGACTTCAGAAAGCCTTGAAACCAGTGCGCTGACGCGTGTGACCCGGAGGTGGTGACACCGACAAGCACCGCCCAGGCGGATGTGTCATCAGGCAAGGACATTTAACCATTCCTTTCTTCCAAAACCAGCGTGCGCGTAGTGGCCGCCGGCCACTTCGATGAGCTTGCATGCCGTGCTGCTGGCGTCACGCCAGCGTACGGCCTCGGTCGCTGGGACGATCTCGTCGTCGCTTGCGCTGACACACGTGACAGGGGCCGCGACCGGTCCGGCATGGGCACCATCGTATGAGTCGGCGAGGAGCAGGTCATCCAGCGTGGGACGCACAAAGAGAGTATCGGCATCCTCGAACTCCAAGACATCCGCCGGGGTCAATCCGTAGTTGATCATGCGTCTGCGGGCGCCCTCCATGTCCCAGCCCGCGGACTTGACGGTATAGCTGCTGGGGCTGGTGCCGCAGAGGACGACCAGTTTGCTGACCACGACGCCACGGGACTCGAGGGCGTGGGTGGTGACGAAGGCAAGAGCCGCCCCAAAGCTCACCCCCGCGAGCACCAACGGACCAGGTGGAACCTCGATAGAACTAATTATCTGGGAAATAAAGCCGTCCATCGTACATATCCCGTCCTCGAAGAGCCGACGACCGCGTCCGGGTGGGCAGTAAGCCCACACCGTCGCGGCTCCTTCCAGCACGGACATGGCCTGGAAGGCCGGTGCTCCGGCGCCCGTCGGTGGGAAGACCAATATAGTGGGAGAATCAGAGTCCGCCTCACTGAGGCGCTGCCAGGTCTCAGTCTTCAACGTGATCCTCCTCGGCAGGTGTGAGCAGGTCGACGACAAAGGAAATCGATGGGTCTGCGTAGAAGCCGCGCAAGGGCACCCTCACCCCAAACTCCTTTCGTATCGACGTGATAAAACGCACCGCGCGCAGCGAGTCCCCGCCAGCCGAAAAGAAGTCATCGCCTGATTCTCGTAGGCCCTCCCCGAGCGCGGCAGCCCAGAGCGCACAGACGCGTTCGTAGAACTCGTGGTGTGCGGGAGAGATCTCGGCGGTCGCCCGAGCTGTCTCCGTCACAAGCGTGAGACATCCGCGCCGGTCAACCTTGCCAGTCCGCACTCGGGGAACGCTGGGCGTTGGGATGATTCGCTGCGGAACCATGTAGGGGGGCAGTACTTCTCCCAGCCTGGCTACGGTCACCAGCGGTTCCCACGTGTCCGGAATGACCAAGGCGAGGTACTCCTCCTTGGTGTCGTTGTGGTACACGGCTCCGCACTGGTCGGCCGAGCCAGCGAGGCGACGTGCTGCGGACTCGATCTCCTCGAGGTGGATCTTGTAGCCTGAAACGTTTACCGCGTTGTCTAACCTGCCGGTGAGGGTCAGGACGTCTTCTTGAACGAAACCGAGGTCACCGGTGCGCATCTCGCGCACCCCGTCGGCCCAGGTGAAGAATGCGTCGTCACCCGGGGTCAGCCGACCGTTCACGAGGTAGCCGTCGGCGACGGGCACGCCTTGAATGCAAATGCGTCCCTCCTGCCCAAAAGCCACCTCGTCGCCATGCGCGTCCCGGACTATGATCCGGGTACCGCGTATCGGGGCGCCAAGCGGCACCTGGTCCGGGATCGCGCCGTGGCGTGGCACCTCGAAGATCGTCGTGTTGGCCGAAGTCTCCGTCGCGCCGTAGAGGTTGAACAAGCGAGCAGAGGGTGCGGTTGTGAAGAGTTTCCGCGCAACGTCGCCTGTCAAATTGTCGGCACTGCTGCACACCATCCGAAGCGAGGTGAGATGCGCGTCCTGACCTGCGGCGATCTCGCACAACCCCAGGATGGCGGGCGGCGTCGCGAACAGGTGCGTGGCCTCGTCGATTGCGAGCCGATCAAAGAAACGGTCCGGACGGCTCCTCTCAGCGCTGGTCAGTAAGATTCCAGTCGTACCGGCCAGAAGCGTCCCGAGCACCTCCCAGTAGGAAGCGACGAAGGAGAAAGGCTTCTGGACGACGACCCGGTCGGACGGCCGGAACGCGTAGTCGTCCCACATCCACTCGATGCGGTTGCGGATCGCAGACATCCCGACCTGGACAGCCTTAGGGACACCCTCGGAGCCTGACGTGAAGTAGATGAACTTGGCGTGATCGTCCCAGACGAACTCCGGTGCAACCGTTACCATGTCGCCCTCCAGAGCCTGGGCCAACGACGACTCGTCGACCAGCAGCGTGTCTTCCCCCAGGTTTTCGACGATCTCCTGCTCGCGCGCCGCAGGCAGCTTCAGCGGGAGCCAGGCCACGCGGACCGGCCGCGTAACGGCAGCTACCATGAGCGCGACGGAGTTGAATGACAGATCGAGGCGGACAGCGAACGTGCGACCGGCGTTCGCATCGCTCCCGAGCCAGTTCTGCCAGGCCCGCACGTCGTCGGCGAGTTCCCGCCAGGTGCGTCGAGTACCGTCAGGACCTATCAAACAGACGTCCTCGGGAGAGATGGTCAGGGCCCGGGAGAGGCCTTCCATCAGGTCACGCGATGTGCACATGGGCCTCTCCTTCCGTGTCGTCCCCTGCGACGTGAAGAGTAGTGATTGTCGATGCAGCGCACCCCTCGAGAGCGGCCGAGATGGCCTCGGCCACCGTCGTCTGCTCGGATAGCCAGTCAGAGGTCAGAAACCACGAGGTAAGCGCCAGGACCGTCCGGGCACGCTTGGGCGTGACATGGGCCAGCTTGTGCGCGATCTGTAGGGTGTAGTCGTCGCCGTGGCGCTGTACATAGAGGGACGCGTCATACTTGGTGAAGCCAGTGTCCAACTCCACGAGACGTAGGCTCTCTGCACCGACCCACGCCTCCGACGTGGGGTAGGTGAGCATGTTGACCATCGTGCTGAACAGCGGGTCGTCATTGCTGTGCGTAGCGAATTCGGAGACGACGGCGCTGAACGGGCTGTCGCCGAACGAAGTGGCAGCGGTGGCCGACGACACCAGGCGACGCACCGTCGACACAATTGGTTCACCGCGCTCCACCTGGCTCCGGATCGCGACCATGTTGAGCATGAGCGTGGGCACGTCGACGCCGTTCCCCTGATCGCGACTGGCGACCGGCGCACCGATGACGAAGTCGTCCTGACCAGAGACCGCGGCAAGCGCAAGCGCGTAGGCCGCCATGAACACCGCGAAAGGGCTCGTCTGGAGAGTTCGCGAGGTCGAGCGGATCGCCTCCGTCACACCTTCATCCAGGGATACCTCCATGATCGAAGCCGCGTAGGGATCACAGGAAGAGTCCTCGGTGTCGCGCAGCGGCGAATCTTGGCACGCGCCGTCCAGAGATCTCTTCCAGAAGTCGCGCGCCTCCGGTGTGAGCTCCGTCGGCTTGCCAAGGTGGCGGAAGTAATCGACGACAGACGCTACGGCCGAGTCTATCGATTTCTCCTGTTCAGCGAGGTCCTCGCTCCTGTAGAAGCCTGCCAGCTGTTCCATGAGTTTCATGGCGCCCCAGCCGTCGATGAGGATCTCGTTCATCGTCAGGACGAACCAGGTGGCTCCGTCCCGGATGTGTACAATCTCCATATCGATGGACCGCCCCGCCTCGAGGTCGAAGGGAACGGCGGCCCGGACACGGCAGAGCGCCCGCGCCTCACTCACCGAGGCAACCTCTTGGACAGGCACCTCTGCCATGTCGATCGGAGTCACGGGGAAAGTCTGGCGGAACCGGCCATCGGAATCCACCGCAAACTGCGCCATCAACTGCGGGTTGGCACGCAGAGTCAGTGCTAGCGCACGACGCGTTCGTTCCATATCCAGACCATCTGGACACTCCAAGAGCACCTGGTAGTTGTAGTAGGCGCTCTCCGGCTCCAACAACCACTGGAAGTAGATCCCCTGCTGCGCAGAACTCATGTCGCACGTGAGAGGCAACTGAGTGGGGCCGGTCGCAACGACGGGCGCCTCGCGGGTGGTGCCACCGACTTGGGCAACCCACTGCTGCTGGTTCTCCGCGACGATCTCGTTGAGCGTCTGCCCAGACAGGAGCGTGCTGACGCGCACCGTGCAGCCCCAAGATCGCAGGGTGTTGGCCAACTGGATTGCCCTCAGCGAGTCGCCTCCGGCCTCCACGAAGGTCATGCTCGGATCGACTGGATGGCCGAGCACCTCCTCGGCGACGGCGAGGAAGAAGCGGCCGTCGAACTGCCCCTCAGTGAAGAGCGGCCCCGCCTGCAAGCGGCCAGGAGCGGTGTGCTCAGTGTCGGAGAGTTCCACAGCCCGACGCTCGAGAAGCTTGATGTCCACCTTGCCGTTGGGCGTGGTGGGGACCTCTGTCAACTCAAACCAACGCGACGGACGCATCGGTCCGGGCAGGCTGGCGCGGGCAAGGACGTCCAGCCGGTCGGGAGTGACGTCCTGGCCGGTGCGTGGAAGGTAGAAGGCGGCAAGCCTTGCGTCTCCCTCTCGCACGAAGTTGTGGGTCGTTTCGCGGAGGACGATTGCCCGATCCTCGCGGACAAGCGGGCGATACTTGACCACGGCGACGGTCTCTAGGTCGTGCGTTTCCCGGAGGAGCTGGTTCTCGATCTCGCTAGGCTCAATGCGCACGCCGCTAATCTTGACCTGTCGATCGACGCGGCCCTCGTAGATCAGTTGACCGTCAGGACGCTGACGCACGATGTCACCGGTCCTGTAGAGACGGAAGGGGTAGCCCTCAACCTGGGCGAAAGCCTCAGCGGTCTTGCCCGGTTCACTGACGTAGCCCAGTCCAACGCAAGGACCGGCAACGAACAGCTCACCCTGAGTGCCCGAGGACACCGGAAGCCACACCCCGTCCACCAGTTTCAGGACGTAAAGCGCGATGTTAGGGATCGGCAAGCCGATAGGCACCGTTCCTGGGGCCAGCGACGCGGCGTCGATGATGCCGTGGGTTACGTCATCGGCGCACTCCGTCGGCCCATAGGCGTTGATTAAGGGCACGCCCGGGAAGCGGCTGACCCAGTCTTTCGCCAGACGCAGCGGCAACTCCTCACCCGTCACTAGCATATGCCGGAGCGCCGGGAAACAATGATCGAGCCCTGCTTCGTGCAAGAACTCACGCAGGACGGTCGGAACCAACTCGATGTGCGTGATCCCCTCGTCGGAGAGCAAGCGTACCAACTCATGCGGGTCCTGCGCCGCCTCGTTCGCAACAACGCGGACCGTGCCTCCCGCAAGGAGGGCCGCGCAGAACTGCCAGATAGCCACGTCAAAGGTGGTCGGCGCCGTCTGAGCCACGACGGAGTCGCTCTCCAGGTTCAGCAGATGGACCTTGGTGTTCAGATGGTTCATCATGCCCATCTGCGCGACGATCGCGCCCTTCGGCATGCCCGTGCTGCCGGAGGTGAACAGGCAGTAGCAAGGTGCATTGAACGGATCCTCGACACTCTCGCGCAGATCCAGATGCGTCGGCTCTGCGGCTCCCGCTGCCGTGCGGTCCTCATCGGTCAGAATGACGACCGCGTCGGTGAGCATCCGGATATGCGCGCGACGCGCATCCGGCCAGAGTGGGTCGACAGGGATGTAGATCGCGCCGACCGCGTTGCAGGCCAGGATATCGATGAGGCACTCCACGCCGCGAGAGCGCTGCGACATGACGAACCTTCCGAGCGCACCTAGCGCCTGAAGCTGCGAGGCCCTCTGGTTCGTGCGGGCTAGCAACTTGGCATAGGTGGTGGTCTCGTCGTTGACGTCAACCGCGGCGATCTTGTCAGGAGCGGCCGCAGCCCACTTGAGGACGTAGGAGTAAAGCGTGCGTCCGAGAGACCAGTCGAACGTCTCGCCGACCAGAGGGTTAGCCGTGCTGATCAAGCTCAGGCCGTTGCTTGCGAAGCCTTGGGTGAGGTCGAGCATAGAGGTCACCGCTTCATATCGCCGTGGAAGTTCGGGACGCGTACCCCGGCGCCTGAGACTGCTACCGACTCGTAGATCCGCTGGGCCACCGCGAGGTCCAGAACACCCAGACCGAACGGCGAAAACACGGTCGGACGATTCGGATTCAGGTGTTTCTCGCCGCGATCGATCTCTGCGAGCGTGCCAGTCACAAAGTCTCGATTACCGTCCAACTGCTCGAGCAGATGCGGGGTGGTGTTGGCCTTCATGCAGTGCTCGACGTCGTCGAAGACGTTGTTGGCCTCACGGATGGATATCGGCGCCAGGTCCCGCAAGGAGATGTTCAGCACAAGCTGACCGGGCTCGAAGCGCTTGTCGGGCGAGATGTGCGGAGTCCCCGCGCTGGTGGCAAAGAGAACCACGTCGCAGGTCAAGACCTCGTCGAGGGGGGCCGCCAAGTACCCCTCTCCGTGAGAAGCAATCATGCGGGCGGTCGAATCCGGGTTGAGATCATGCACCTTGACGGGGACGGGGACGGGGTAGACAGCAGCGATGAACCGCAGCGTCGCCTGCGCGATCGGACCGGTGCCCACGACACCGATGCTGGCGGGGGCACCATGGAGGACGCGCACCGCGAGGGCCGCTGACGCCGCCGTGCGAGCGGCGCTGATGCGGCTACCCTCGACGAGAGCCCGCGCATAGCCGGTCGCGGGATCGTTTAGCACGACGACGGCCGAGGCGCGCTGCAATCCCTGCTGTAGGTTGCCTGGGAAACTGGAGATCCATTTGAGACCTACCGCGGTGACCTCGTCACCCTCCATGTGGGCGGGCAACGCAATGATCCGGTTGACGGGAGATCCCGGGAACCGCAAGAAATAACTGTCCGGATTCTCCGTCTTGCCGTCGTGATGCATCATGTAGACGCGCTCAATAAGATCGATGAGAGCGGTTTCCCCGTTTTCCAAAAAGTCTTCGACTTCCTCCGCGCCAATGACAATCATGTCGTTACTCGTCAACATTCTGCATCCTCTCTATTAGTCTTCATCGTATACACTGCTGAGCGACGCGAAATATCGAGCACGGCGGGACCGAACTTGTCCATCACCCAGTCGTCGTTGTAGATGGAGTCCAGGTATCTCTCTCCCATGTCCGGAGAGATTGCGACAACTCGGCTACCTTCCGGGATGACGTCTTGGAGAGCGTCGAAGCACGCCAAGACAGTGCCAGTCGAACCACCAGGGAGGAAACCCTCCAGTTGCGCCACCCGCCGACACTGTCGTACCGTGTCGATCTCGTCGACGGCGTGCTGTTCCAAGACCAAACTCGCATCGAATAACGGCGGTGGCACACTCGCTCCCAAACCTGGGATATATCGACACGAGGGGGAACCGCCGAAAGTGACCGATCCTACGCTGTCGACCGCGTAGACGCGAGTTGCGGCCCTACTTGCGGCCACCCCCCGGCACACGCCCATAAGCGTGCCAGTCGTTCCAGCCCCGACGAAGATATAGTCCGGGTCCCCGAGCGCATCCACGATCGCCCGATAGGTCTTGGACGAATGAACAAACGGGTTAGCCTGGTTCGAGTACTGATTGGTCCAGAGCGGACCGTCACAACTCGACACCAGCTCCCGGATCCGCGCCAGCCGCGTCCCCAAGAACCCGCCAGCAGCATCTCGCTGCTCGACAACCTCCACCTCTGCACCAAGTGCACGCATGTGTGCGATCGACTTCGGGTTAGCGTTTAGATCGCTCACGATGCTCAACCGATACCCTCGCCGCGCGGCCACCGCCGCTAGCGCAACGCCGAGGCTTCCTGACGAGGATTCCACCAACCAACCGCCCTTCTTCAGGGTGCCCTGCTTTTCGAGGCTGTCGACTAGAGATATGGCTGTCTTGAGTTTCACGGAGCCCGCCGTATTCAATCCCTCCAGCTTAAGATAAACATCATGCTTGGGGAACGCCTTCCTCAGTCGAACGAATTGGCTGGTTTCATCCAACCCTTCGATAGAGTCGACAATCACAATTTCTCCAATTCCATAGGGTGAACAGGGTCTCACGAGAGGAGAGATGTAGGGCGCAGGGCTAAGAGTCGCCTCAAAAAGAAACATAGCGCGCATCGATACAGCGCAACAAGCTATGTCTCACCATATGAGACAGTGTGTTACGCCATTGATTTGGTGGAGGCAGTGGGCCTTTCTCGTCTCGCCGAGGTGCGGGTGGTGGACTGAGAATCGTTGGAGTGGCACGGGAAGACGAGGATGTCGTAGGCGGGTGCGCGCGGAACCGTCTCGAGGATGTGTTTCAACCAAATTACCAATGTCTCAAAAAGGCATCGCGCGGGTGTCTTGTCGTGCTACCTCGGACCTTCCTACTTCCACCGTCCGCACGGTGTCATAGTGGATCGTTGCTCACCGCCGTGCGGGTAACACCCACCCCCGGCAAAAGGACGCCGCCCTCCGGGTACAGGCCGCAACGCCGCTGCGCCGGCTGGTCGACGCCGTTTCCGGCTTCGGACCCGCCCGCATCGTGACGCCGTCGGCACTCGCGCGCACGAGGAGCAGGACGGAGACGGCGGCAGCAGGGCGCCTGGCCCCGCTCGAGCATCGGGGCGACCGCGTCGGCACGGATCTGTCGGATCTCGGCCTCCGTGCTGCGCTTGTGCTGGCACGCACGCGCCTCGAGGACCGCATGTGTCTCCTCCGAGAGCCCGCGAATCACCGCACTGGCCATAACCCCTCCTCACCTTTCCCCGCGTGATACCACACCATCAGAGCGATATCGCGCGCTCCGTGGAGCAGGGCAGTATGCGGCGTCGGGCCAGGAGCCGGACCACGCCGGCCACCACCAGCCACAGGGCGCCCTCAAGCACCCAGGCCACGGGATGCCCCTCATCGGTTCGCATGGCGAGCAGGACCAGGGAGGCCATGTGGTGGCCCCCGTGCACACCCACGGCCGCCCACGTCGAGCCCGACACCCACGCCACCACCACCGCCGCGACGGCGAAGCCGAAGGGCGTCGCCAGGTACAGGACACGCTCTACCCAGTTCTCCTGCCCGCCGTTGGAGATGATGTGCAGCAGCGTGAAGCCGATGACCGAGATGGCACCGGCCCGGCGAGTGCCGCCCAGCGACCTGAAGAGCCAGCCCCGCCACACGAGCTCCTCCGGGAACCCCTGGACCAGGAACGCCGAATTCACTCTACTGAGGAGCAGGATCCCAATGGCGGGCAGGGAGATGTCCGTGAGCCCGCTGGCGGCCGGCTCGACCCCGAGCAGGTCCACGACGACCCCCACGACCGCTGCGATGGCCGCGGCCACCACGACCATGGCCAGCATCCAGGCCAGGGCCCGCCGATCGACTCGCAGCCGCAGGTCGCTCAGACTCCCCCCATCCAGACGAGTCACCAGCAACCAGGTCAGAAACAGGACGAGCAGGGACGACGCGAGCGTCGCCACGGTTCCCATCACCGCCTCCGCTGCGTCTTCCGGGCGGTTCTTGAGCAAACCGAGAAGCAGCAGAGGAACGAGCAGGAGGTCGCCCGCAGACATGACAAGCACTGCGAGCGTGACTCGCAGGGCCGTTCCCCCGCGGCCGGGCAGCCGGCGCCGGGGCGAGGAAGGATCTGTTGCGGTGTCAGGAGAAGGTGCTTCAGCCGGTGAGGTGCTCATGACTCCCGACGTTAGGAAGCGGTGCCCCGCGCCACAACACTCTCATCCACTGTTCAGGGATGAATACGGGCACCCCCTGACACATACCGGGGTCCCCCCTCATGGGCGAGGCACGCAGGACCGACCGCCCGGAGGAGGCGGCCGTCAGGCCCGCAGCCGCCGGAGCCTCGACGTCAGCCGATCAGTCCCCGGCGCCCTCCTGCTGCCTGCGCCAGCGGATGCCGGCGTCGATGAAGCCGTCGATGTCGCCGTCGAAGACCGAGTCGGGGTTGCCGACCTCGAAGCTGGTCCGCAGGTCCTTGACCATCTGGTAGGGGTTGAGGACGTAGGAGCGCATCTG
>ERZ772764.1096-NODE-1096-length-17515-cov-6.171821_pt1 | contig 17515 bp, 14 predicted proteins | sample MGYA00512163_ERZ772764 | MGnify/ENA primary metagenome ERZ772764 (study PRJEB29015, sample SAMEA2737903) | human oral metagenome | biome: human oral; feature: human-associated habitat; material: dental | place: China | collected 2094 ... | reverse complement strand
CGCTTTCCACTTCCTCGCGCACGGTTTTCTCAGGATCAAGCTCCGGCTCTTGCGGCAGATAGCCGATTTTGATGCCGCCCATCGGCACGGCTTCGCCCTCAAATTCCTTATCCACACCCGCCATAATCCGCAGCACGGTGGATTTGCCCGCGCCGTTCAAACCGAGCAGGCCGATTTTCGCGCCGGGGAAGAAGGAAAGGGAAATATCTTTAATGATGGTTTTCTGCGGCGGCACAACCTTGCTCACGCGCAGCATGGAATAGACGTATTGCGACATAACAACTCCTCGAAAATAGGGGGAAACAGGCAAATAGGTAAATGCCGCCGATTCTAACCGAAAAACGCATTTCAAGCAGCCGAAAGGCTACCTGAAAATACGGAGCAACAACGTTTCTAAGAAAAAGAAACTTTCAGGTAGCCTCTAGCCCCTCTGAGGCTACCTGAAAAATTGCATCATCTAACCGGCGGCAAAAAACAGCGTTTGCAGCGCGGTTTGCACGCAGCCCTTTCAGCCCGCCCCCTCTTGCCTTACAATGCCGCCCGTTCTTTTTATTTGCGGTTTCCCCATGCTTGCCAGCCTGATTGATTTCGTTCTGCATATCGACCAACACCTCATTGAGCTCACCCAAGCCTACGGCCTGTGGATTTACGCCATCCTGTTCCTCATCGTGTTTTGCGAAACCGGGCTGGTGGTTACGCCCTTTCTGCCGGGTGATTCGCTCTTGTTTGCCGCCGGTGCAGTGGCGGCGCTGGGCGGGATGAATGTACACATCGCGGCCGCGCTGCTCTTGGCGGCAGCGGTAATCGGCGATGCGGTAAACTTCGCCATCGGCAAGTATTTCGGCGAAAAGCTGTTTGCCAAACCGGATTCGCGCGTGTTCAAACGCGAGTATCTGGATAAAACCCATGCTTTCTACGAAAAATACGGCGGCAAAACGATTATCCTGGCGCGATTCGTGCCGATTGTGCGTACCTTTGCGCCTTTTGTGGCGGGCATGGGCAATATGCATTACGGCCGCTTTATCCGCTACAATATCATCGGTGCGCTGATGTGGGTGGGGCTGCTCACTTATGCGGGCTACTTCTTCGGCGAGCTGCCGGTGGTGAAAAATAATTTCGGGCTGGTGGTGATCGGCATTATTGTGGTGTCCGTGCTGCCGATGGCGGTGGAAATCGCCAAGACTAAGTGGGGGAAGAAGGCTTAGTGTGCTGCTCCTGCTTCGTTTTCAGGTAGCCTCTTGCTATAGCGGATTAACATGGCGGCGAACCCACGCCGTAGCAGTCTTATTTTCATTTATTCTATTTTTAAACGGCTAATTTCTTTTCAGGTAGCCTTCACGTTTTCCTATGATTTATCCTTGGCATGAATCCGCTTGGCGGCAGTTGGCTGCCCAATGGGGCAACCGCCCCAACGCTTGGTTGCTTACCGGCCGGCGTGATACCGGCAAAACCGCGTTTGCCCGCCATCTGGCGCAGGCGCTGTTGTGCGAGCAGCCGCAGGCTGAACACCAGCCCTGCGGCAGCTGCCCTTCCTGCCATCTGTTCGCCCAAGGCAGCCATCCGGACTACTACGAACTCGCGCCCGAGTTGCCTACCGAAGGCGAAAGCGCGCGCAAGCTGCTGCAAATCAAAATCGATGCCGTGCGCGCCGTACTGGCGCCGCTGCTGCAAAGCTCCGTGCGCGGCGGGCTGCGCGTGGTGCTGGTGCAACCCGCCGAAACCATGAACACCCAAGCCGCCAACGCGCTGTTGAAAATGCTGGAAGAGCCGCCCGCATCGGTGGTATTCCTTTTGGTGACCCACAACAAAGACCGCCTGCTGCCCACCATTAAAAGCCGCTGCCGCCCCTTCCTGCTACCCGCCCCGAGTGCAGAAGAAGCCTTAGGCTACCTGAAAACGCAAAACACCCCTCAAGCCGAAGCCCTGCTTGCCTTCCACAGCGGCGCCCCGCTGTTTGCAGCCGAGCCGGAGCAAGACGCGATGCGCGAAGAGCTGTGCCAACTGCTGGCCAAACCGCGCCTGTTGGCCATGCTGGATTACGCCGCCGCCTTCGACAAGCAAAAATGGCCTCTCGCCGTGTTTCTCGACTGGCTGCACAAATGGCTGGCCGACACCGCACTCGCCCAACAAAACCTGCCCCCGCTCTACTACCCGCAACACCAAACCGCCATTTTTCAGGTAGCCTCCCGCACCCAGGGGACAACCTTATTCCAACTGGTACACACCCTAAACCGCCTCAGCCCTTACGGCCGGCACACCTTAAGTGTTAGAATGCAGATTGAAAATTTGCTAACCAACTACCTTGCTTTCTGGCAAAACAAACCGCTTTAAGAAAACAAGCCCGTTATTTATTTTGTATAAACGTTACTTACTTAAAACAAGGAAATACCCATGAGCACACCCGCCGACAGCGCCCCCGGCCGCATGATGAGCGTCAGCCTCAAAGACAAACCCATCGCCTACTACAGCTACATGCCGTTTCTGGATCATGGCGGCATTTTCGTGCCCACCAACGACGAATTCAAAATGGGCGAAGAAGTGCTGTTGGTATTGGAACTATTTGACAATCCGGGAAAATTCTTCCTGCGCACCCGCGTAGTGTGGATCAACCTCAGCCGCACCACCAACGGCCAGCCGCAAGGCGTGGGCCTCGCTTTCGGCGACGACGAAACCGGCATCAAATGTAAAAACTACATCGAAGACCAACTGCCCGGCCTGGTGCACACCGACCGCGCCACCTACACCATGTAGCCATGCTGATCGATTCGCACTGCCATCTCAACTTCCCCGACCTCGCCCAAAGGCTACCTGAAGTCCTCGCCAACATGGCCGAGGCCGGCGTGGATAAAGCCATCGCCATCAGCGTGAGCCGGCAGAGCTTCGAAGAAGTGCACGCCATCGCCCAAAATCACCCCAACATCTACGCCACAGTCGGCATCCACCCCGACGACCCGGAAGCCGAAGAATTCAGCCTGGAAGAACTGCTGGAACGCGCCGCCCGGCCCAAAGTGGTGGCCATCGGCGAAACCGGCCTGGATTATCATTGGTGCAAAGGCGATTTGGCCTGGCAGCACCAACGCTTCGCCCTGCATATCGAAGCCGCCAACCGCAGCGGCTTGCCGCTTGTCGTCCATACCCGCGATGCCGCCGCCGATACCATGCGCCTGCTGCGCGAACACCAAGCCCACGCCGGCGTTATCCACTGCTTCACCGAAGACGTGCACGCCGCCAAACTGGCCTTGGATTTAGGTTTCTATATCTCTTTCTCCGGTATCGTCACCTTCAAAAACGCCACCGCCATCCAAGAAGCCGCCCGCTACGTGCCGCTCGACAGGCTGCTGGTGGAAACCGACGCCCCCTACCTCGCACCCGTGCCCAAACGCGGCAAGTCCAACGAACCGGCATACGTCCGCCACACCGCCACCTTCGTCGCCCAACTGCGCGGCGACAGCTTGGAAAACATCGCCCAAGCCACCACCGCCAACTGCCTGCGGCTGTTCAATAAAATCTGCACGGCGGCTTGAGATCTGTTGGGTACACACGGCTTCTGCTAAGAGTCTGTCCCTTTCGTATGATTAAAGGCTACCTGAAAAATTTCAGGTAGCCTTTTAACATTGCAGAGAGCAGGCCAAGCATTTATACCAAACCAGCTGCCACTTAATGCCAATTTCTTCCATTCGGCCAAAGCATAAAAACAGATTGCTCACGCTTGGCTGATGCCTCATCTTCCCTTATGCAGCCTCTCACGCCCGCATAGATTCAAACAATCGGAAATAATCGGGAAAGGTTTTGTTCACGCATTGCGGGTCATTGATATACACGGGCACGCCGAGCAGGGAAACCAGCGAGCAGCACATGGCCATGCGGTGGTCGTCGTAGGTGTCGATACGGGCGTTGACGGCCAGGCGGGGCGGCGGGGTGATGTGGATGGCTTCGGCTTCCTCTTCCACCCGTGCGCCGAGTTTGCGCAGTTCGGCGGCCATGGCGGCGATGCGGTCGGTTTCTTTCACGCGCCATGAGCCGATATTGCGCAGGCTGCAACGCGCGCCGGCAGCAAGCGCCACCACGGCCAGGGTCATTGCCGCATCGGGGATGTGGTTGGCATCCAAATCGAAAGGGCGGATGTGCTGGCCGGGGCGGCGGGCTACCTGAATATAATTTTCGCCCCACTCCACGGCGGCGCCGATTTTTTCCAGCTCGACGGCAAACGCGGTGTCGCCCTGGATGCTGTGCCGCCCGATGCCGTACACGCGCACGGGGGCGGCGGCAAGCAGGCCGGCGGCGAGGAAATAGGACGCGCCGGAGGCATCGCCTTCCACATGGAGGGTGGCCGGGGCATGGTAGCGGGCGTTTTCAGGTAGCCTGAACAGGCGGTGGCTGTCGGGGACTACCTGAATGCCGAATTGCGCCATCAGTTTGAGCGTGATGTCGATATAGGGTTGGGAAATCAGCTCGCCCTGCACTTCGATTTCGTGCGCCTGTCCGGTGAGCGGCAAGGCCATCAGGAGGGCGGTGAGGAATTGGCTGGACACGTTGCCGCGCACGGTAATGCGGCTCCGGCCACCGGCCTGCCGTTCGTTGATGCGTAGCGGCGGATAGCCTTCCCGGCCTTCGTAGCGGATAGTTGCCCCGGCTTGACGCAGGGCATCGACCAAATTGCCGATGGGGCGTTCATGCATCCGCGCCACGCCGTGCAGGCGGTAATCGCCGCCAAGCAAGGCCAGAGCGGCGGTGAGCGGACGGAAAGCGGTGCCGGCGTTGCCGAGGAACAAATCGGCCTGCCGCTGCGGAAAACGGCCGCCGCAACCGTGTATGGTGTAGCCGCCGCTATGCCGTTCGATGTGCACACCGAGGCTTTGCAGCGCGGCAAGCATGTGGCGAGTGTCGTCGGCATCGAGCAGGTTTTCAATGCGGCAGGCGTTGTCGGACAGGGCGGCCAACAGCAGGGTACGGTTGCTGATGCTTTTGGAGCCGGGCAGCGTGATGGCGGCGGGGCGCAGGTGGGCGGCGGGGAGGTAGAGGGAATCGGTCATGATGGGATGGGCTTGGGATAGGGGGGGAGGCTGGCTGAAAACAGGCAGCGGGTTTTATAGTGGGATGGCTGCTTTCAGGTAGCCTTTGTGTTTTCGGGCTACCTGAAATTTTGGCGGGTTTATAGTGAATTAAAATAAGAATGCTACAGCGTTGGCTCACCTTGCCGTATTGCTCATACTGTCTGCGGCTCGCCGCCTTATTCCATTCTTATTTTAATCCACTATATTTTTCAGGTAGCCTCTTTCTTGACCTACAGGCTACCTGAAACAAGCGCCCTACTCTGCTGCCGCCATTTCCAGCATTTCGGCGGCATGGCGGCGGGTGGTGTCGGTGAGGGTTTCGCCGCCGAGCATGCGGGCGATTTCTTCGACGCGCGCACTGCCTTCGAGCTCGCGAATGGTGCTCACGGTTTGGCCACCGCCGCTGTGTTTGCTTACCTGCCAATGCTGCGCGCCGCAGGCGGCCACTTGCGGCAGGTGGGTAACGGCGAGCACTTGGTGCTGCCGCCCCAACGTGCGCAGGGCGCGGCCGACGGTTTCGGCCACGCCGCCGCCGATGCCGCTGTCTACTTCGTCAAAAATCAAGGTAGGAATCTGGGTGTATTGGCTGGCAGTTACCTGCAGAGCCAGGCTGATGCGGGCCAGTTCGCCGCCGGAAGCGACTTTGTTCAACGGCCGCAAGGGGCTGCCTTGGTTGGCGGCTACCTGAAACTGCACCTGCTCCAGCCCGTATGCCTGCGCTTCGCACGGAATGAGCTCAATGTGGAAACGTGCGCCGCGCATGGAAAGCTGCTGCATATGCTCGGTGGTTTCTTCGGCCAGTTTGGCGGCGGCCTGCTGCCTTTGGGCAGACAGCTCGCGCGCGGGCTGCTGATAGGCAGCTTCGGCCAGGCGAACTTGTTCGCGCAGGGCTTCGATGTCGGCGGCGGCTTCGGAATCGGCCAAATCCTGCTGTAGCTGCGCCAGGCGGGCGGGCAGCTCTTCGGGCTCGATGCGGTGGCGGCGGGCTGCAGACATCAGTTCGGCCATGCGCTCTTCCTGCGCGGCCAATTCGGCGGGGTTGATTTCGGCACGGGCGGCCACGCTGTGCATGTGGCTGCTGATTTCGCCCAGCTCGGCCTCGATGCTGTCAAGCATTTCCAGGCTTTCGGCAAAACGCGGCTCGATGCCGGAGAGGCTTTCCAGCTGGCGGCGGCAGCGCCCGGCCAGGCTGTGCAGGCCATTATCGCCGTCGATGTGGGCGGCCACTTCTTCGGCGGCCTGCAACAGTTCGGCGGCGTGCGCCAGGCTGTCGTAGCTTTGCGAAAGCTGCGCCCATTCGCCTTCCACCGGGGCGAGTTTTTCCATTTCGCCCACCTGCCAGGCCAGCCGCTCGCGCTCTTCGGCCAAACGCTCGCCCTCGGCTTCGGCAGTGGCCAAATCCTCCTGCGCCTGCCGCCATTGCCGATAAGCGGCTTGCACTTGTTCAGCCAAGGGTTTGCTGCCGGCAAAAGCGTCCAGCAGATCGCGCTGCACGGCTTCGCTGTTGAGCGAGTGGTGTGCACTTTGGCCGTGGATGTCTACCAAGCGGCTGCCGATTTGGCGCAGTTGGGCCAGGGTGGCGGCCTGATTATTGATGAAGCTGCGGCTGCGGCCTTTGCTGTCGATGGTGCGGCGGATGGAAAGCTCGACTTCGTCTGCGCCGAGCAGGCCTTGTTCGCAGAGTTCGGCGCGCAATGTGGGCAGGCCGCTCAAATCGAACAGGGCGGAAAGCTGCGCTTCGGGGCAGCCGTGGCGGATTTGGCTGTAATCGGCCTTGTCGCCGAGCAACAGGCTGAGTGCATCCAGCGTAATGGATTTGCCGGCACCGGTTTCGCCGGTGAGCACGGTAAAGCCGGGCTGGAAATCCAGATGGAGTTGCTCAACAATCACAAAATCGCGCAAAGAGAGGGCAAGCAGCATGGTGTTCTCGAAAGGGAAGGGTGAGGCGGATTATATAACAGGCTACCTGAAAACCGAGAGGCTACCTGAAAACGGTTTTTCAGGTAGCCTTTTGCTGTGTATCTTGGGGTTACAACAGTGCGTCTACAAACTCGCGGGCATTGAATGGGCGCAAGTCGTCGATGCCCTCGCCCACGCCGATAAAGCGTACAGGCACGGGGCGGCGGCTGGCCAGCGCAGCCAGCACGCCGCCTTTGGCTGTGCCATCGAGCTTGGTGACGATGAGGCCGGTAAGTCCCAGCGCGTCATCGAAGGCAATCACTTGGTTCACGGCGTTCTGACCGATATTGGCATCCAGTACCACCACGATTTCGTGCGGCGCGTCGGGTATGGATTTCTGCAACACGCGCTTCACTTTTTTGATTTCTTCCATCAAATGGGTTTGCGTGGGCAGACGGCCGGCGGTGTCGGCCAGCACGATGTCGATACCGCGTGCTTTGGCGGCTTCCACGGCATCGAAACAGACGGCGGCAGAATCGCCGGAAGCTTGGGAAATCACGGTAACGCCGTTGCGCTCGCCCCATTCGGCCAGCTGCTCGCGGGCAGCGGCACGGAAAGTGTCGCCGGCAGCCAGCAGCACGCTTTTGCCATGAGCTTGGAAATATTTGGCTAACTTGCCGATGGAAGTGGTTTTGCCTGCGCCGTTGATACCGGCGAGCATAATCACAAACGGTCGTTTGTCTGCGGGCAAGGCCAGCGGCTGCTCCAACGGTTTAATCAGCTCGTAGATAGCTTCTTTCAATGCGCCGCGCAGTTCCTCGCCATCTTTCAAGCCGCGCAGGCTCACGCGCTGGCGCACTTCCTCCATCAGATGCTCGGTGGCTTCAATGCCCATATCGCTGGTGAGCAGCACGGTTTCCAGCTCTTCATACAGGTCTTCGTCTATCTTGCCGCCGCCAAACACACCAGCCAGCGACTTGGCCATCTGCTGGCGCGATTTGCTCAAGCCTTGCTTGAGGCGGGCGGCCCAGCCAAGCGAGGCCGGCTGCTCTGGAACTGGCTCGATAGCGGCTTGGTTGGTGCTGGATGGCACTACTGATTCCGCAGCTACTTGTTCACTGACGGCTTGCTTGTTGCTTGCCTGCTCATCAGGGTCGTGCTCACCGAACGCGGCAGCTTCTTCAGCTTTAGCGGCAAATGTTTCGACCATTGCTTGTTCGGCTGTTTCCACAGCGGGCAAGGCATTGGCGGTTTCATCTGCTGGTGTTGCAGCAAGGTCTGGTTCCGCCAAAATTTCCGGTTGTGCGGGCGATGCTTCAGCGCTCGTCACTTCTGTGCTTACGGTTTCATGTGCCGATGCTTTATTGACTAAATCAGTCGAGTCCGATTCAGCCGCAGGAATTGCATCATCCGGCGTTTGGGCAGCAGCTTGCTCTGCTGTTTCTGATGCAGATTGCGTCGCAACCTCTTCGGTTTGCACTACTTCTTCAACAGCCTGTGCCAACTCGGCTTCCTGTTGCGGGGCTGTGGGTTGCGCTTTGCGCTTTCTAAAAAATCCAAAAACCATCTGGTTGGTTATACTCCATAAACAAACCGGTTTACCAACCGGCAATGGAACAAAGGCTACCTGAAACAGATTGGCTGTATTTTCAGGTAGCCTGGCGTGCGGCACTCAGTGCGCATTGGAGAGACGTTTAGCTGCTTTCCAAATCCACAATACTGCGGGCTGCACGGCGGGCATCGAGCAGAATCAGGCCCAATTTGGCGCTTTCGCGGGCGGTTACTACCAATACGGTATCTTCACCGGCCTGAATCAGCAGGATATAGCCATCAGTACCTTTCACAATCACCTGCTCCAATTCGCCGCACAGCAACTCTTTAGTAGTACGGTTACCCAAGGCCAGCAGAGCGGCAGACATCGCACCCACGCGATCCGGGTCGATACTGCCCTGGAGCATGGAGGCAATCGGCAAACCGTCACTAGAAATAACGGCGGAAGCGGTAATATCAACAGACGAACTGTTCAAATCGCTCAATACGGAAGAAACTAATTGTTGTTGCATATCGTGTTTTCCCAATAATTTAATCAGAATGTTTCAATTTGGTTCGCAGAATCAACGATTTGATACAGCGCCCGCACTAAAGACACAAATTCATCTTTATGCAGCTGCGGCACGCCGCCGGTCACCAGGATAAATTTCAAATCACCGATATACAGCGGGAAGAAGGTCAGCTCACTCTGGCCTGACGGATCGCAAATGCCCACCGCGTTGTGGTAGATGTTCAGGTTATTCTTAATCAGAAGACTGTGCTGTTCATACAAACGCACGGCCTCACTAGCCAGCACAGCGATTTCTTCGGCAGCTTCGTGGTTGAAACCGGAACTGGAGAAATAGAAACCGTCTTGATCCACCAACAAGGCTTTTTGCACATCAGAAAGATGCATCAGAATATTGGGCAGGCCGGTACCACTGAGCAAATCGGTTTTTTTGTCCGGCTCGTCTTCGCCATACAAAAATTCCAAACGCTGCATGCGATACAACAAGTTGAGCGCAGCATCAATATCGTTGGTTTGCGCCCAGCGCAATACGTTTTCACGGCTAACGGTTTCCTGCTCACCGGCTTGCAAAATACCGCCCAGCAGAGTACGGCTAGCGCTTTGGCCTTTATTGGAAACCGCATAATATGCACCGGCAGGAGTTACTCGTGGGTATAGATTAGGCTGCAAAAGTAGTGTCGAATCCATTTTTATACCTCTAAACCAGGATCAATTGAATACAGCATAGCTGTAACCAGCTGTTTCACATCGTTTTCATTACGAGCATCAATTTCAAATACTGGCACGTTCATGCCGTATTGCAACAGATATTTCTGGTATACCTCGATACCCGGCGTGGCTTTCAAATCCATCTTGGTTACACCAACAACCACAGGGGCGGTTTTGAGCAAATCGCTGAATGAATCCAAGAAGAATTTTAAGTCTTTCAAAGGATTGGAACGGGTATTATCCAGCAGCAACACCAAACCCATACTGCCTTGGCTCAAAATATCCCACATAAAATCAAAGCGTTCCTGCCCAGGCGTACCGTACAAATGCACTTTGGTTTTTTCATCCAAGTGAATCACGCCGTAGTCCATGGCCACGGTGGTGTGGCTTTTCATGGAGGTCGTCATATCAGATGCACGGGCATCGGTCTTAATCGGCGGGTCGTCCGACAGTGCAGCAATAGCGGTAGTTTTCCCCACGCCGACCGGGCCTGTAAAAATAATCTTATTCTCTGCCATGTTATATTCCTTTATCGGCCAATAATTTTATTCATCAAACGTTGCAGCAGTCCGCGCTGTTTCGGCACTTCTTCATCACCATTATCTTCATGCGCTCTGGCATGAACCCTCTCCGGACGCTGTATAGTTTGCGTTTGGGCGGCAGCCCTAGCTTGCCCTGCTCCAGTAGTTTGAGGCTCAGCTTGTCCAGCTGATTCCACAATCAGATGATCGGTAACATAGACTGCAGTAAGATAATCAGCCAAATCTTTGTTATCGATAAGCATCAGTTTGTGCAGGATAGTCAGGCTACCTGAAGCCTTGGTTAAGAAGGCAGATAGGCGCATTGATTCGGCAAGCGGTGCCAAACGGGTCAGGTTTGGCCAGTTGCGAACTTTGAATACTGTATTTTTGTTGATGACTTTGGGGAAACGGCCATTACCTGTCCAAATAGCCAGCTGCCACAAGCAAGCACTGATGGAGAGTTTGGCCTTAGCCTTCAAATGTTCTTCTGTGATGACTCGTGTCTGCAAATCAACAAATTTTTGCTCACACAAAGATTGGAGTGTTTCAGAATCGGTTGCCAGCAATACTTTCTGAACAGAAGGGAACACCAACAGCACAGGCTTACCATTGTGCATTACTGCCACATCGTTATCCTGCTTGGCTGCCTTGCGCACTTCGCCCAACAAGCCGCCGTCTTCATCAAAATGTTCGATGGTAATATTGGCTGAATGAGATTGTGTGGCTGCCGGTTCAGTCTCTTGTGTTGCCTGTCTAGAAACAGGAGCCGCTGAGCTGCCACTACTACTAGCCACCCAAATACCATTACCTTGTTGCAAGTTCTTCAAGTTCAAAAACAGAGTATCGAACTTAATTGGTTTGGCCAAATAAGGAGCGGTTACCGGAGGCGGAGAACTGGAGAAATACACCACTTTCGCATCTGGAAACTGGTTTTTCGCATCTTTCCAAATCTCTACATCGGTATCGGCATCGGCCAATACCATATCCGGCTGAATACCCTGCTCCACCGTAACCAGTTCATAATTGGTGATGCCGTGCATTTTGAATGCCATGCGGAACATCGCATATTGGCGCTCATCCATGCCCAACAGCATAATGTGAACCGTCTTCACTTGGGGGATTGCGTTATTAGTCATTTATTATGTCCGAACAGAACCGTAGTTGATTTTTTGTAGCAACTGGCTCATTGCCAATACTACCTCCTCTGGCGGATGCTGGATATTGGCACGTATCTTATGCAATACCTGCTCCAAGCGCTCCCACTCTTCCGCACGTTCGCAAATATCGAACAGCGTGATATACAGCTGCGATTCGCTGGGGTATTCCAAAATCGATTCTTCCAGCAAATTCATTGCTTCATCCAGCTGACCGTACATCAATAACGATTCGACATCACGCAACACTTTTTCTGCCGGCGTCTGTTTTACGCTGACATCATCAGTACGCGTTCTAATAAGAGGCTTGCGGTGCGCTTTTTGGGTACTGGTGCCTCGATCCAAGAAGCCGTTGGCAATACCGATTTCGCGCAATTGAGCCTCATTCGGATTAGCTTCCAACTGAGTAAAGATAGGGTGTTCACCTAGGTTGAGACCCCAGCCCAGCATCCTTTCCTTCACTTGGCGGCCATACTGCCCCAATGTGTAGTAAAGCTGCCAAAGATGTTGGGCAAAGCGGTCGATATTTTGATTTTTATAGTCCAAACTCAGTGCATCAATAATCAATGCAGCCGGTTTGTTAGCCTGACGGATGGCCTTATTGGCATAGCTGACTGCCGCATCATAGGCCAATCTATCCTTCATCAGGCGATAGCCTGACTCAGGCTCCATAAAGCCCATCAGAGCAGCTTTTTCTTCATCGTGCACAAGAATGGCACCAGCATATTTGGAGTTGGTCACCAACTCCTTGCGAGACTTGGCTGACGCCAAATCTGCCACTTTCTGCTCGTTCTCGGCTTCTGCAACTGCACGACGGCTTTTCTGCTTAGTCTGCTTGCTTTGTGCCGGAGCATCCAATCCGTTGCGTTCGCCGATTTCGGCAGAGGTTTGCTGCACACCCCAGCCCAGTACTTCTTCAGCCAACACGCGTAGATTAAGGTTGTTTTTATCGACAGCCAAACCTTGTTTGATGTAGTCCTCAGTTTGTGCTTTGGTGAGCAGGTTGCCGAACTGGCGCAAAGTTTCAGCCAACTCGTCCGGCTTTTTAGCATCTAGCCACAGCTGCACCAGCTCATTAACCAAAGTGCTGCGCATACCGTCGCTCACGGCTGCCGAGCCGGAAGTGAGATATTGAGACAGCGATTCGGCTGCTTTTTCATGGTAGCCGAATTGCTTATAGACTTTATATTCCGTGAGCGCATCAACTTCCTGCGCCACATTGACTGCTGCTTCTTCCGCTTCCACATCAGGCACAGCTTCCCAACCCCAGTCTTCACTCACCTCAACCTCTTCAGGCTCAGATGTCGAAACTGCTGCAGCCTGGCGAACAGTTGCCGGTGCTGACTTTTTGCTGCCTGATCGGGCAGCAGCGCGTTTACCTCTGCTTTTTTTCTCTTCATCAACAGCGGCTTTTGCTTGTTGTTTTTGGCGGCGCTGCACAAAAATCAAGCCTGCCAAAACCACCAATAGCGGAACTAGAATCGTCAGATCCATTTATCCCACCCTCCCTAAACATAATTGAATGAAAATATTCATCCTACTTCTCTTAACATCTTTCCAAACACAAATGTCGGAAATTTAGCCTAAAGTATATATTAATTTACACGTTCTATTCAAACGGATTAATGAACCTCTCCGCTAAAAAGAAAGAGATTACACACTAACAGCGTATCTTTTTCTCTGCCTAGCAGGTAATAATTGATGGACAATTTCACGGCAACACCCCGTTAGGCAACAGCAGCCAAACATAGCCTGTCTGCTTCATGCGGCCGGCCACTCTACCCGCCTCATCGCCATAACCCCAAAAAAAGTCCACACGCACCGCACCGTTGATAGCACTGCCAGTGTCTTGCGCCATAATCAGGCGGTTGAGCGCATGGCCGGTTTCAGGATGCGCAGTGGCCAAAAACAGTGGTGCGCCCAAAGTGATGAAGCGTTTATCAACTGCGCCGGAATAACCGCCGCTCAGCGGCACACCCAACGAACCAATCGGCCCGTCGTTGCCATCCGGCAGTTGGCGGAAAAATACATAACTGGGGTTTTGACCCAACACCTCAGCCAGGTTATCCGGATGTGCACGCAACCAATCACGGATTTTCGGCATACTGGTTTGCGCTAACGGCAAATAACCTTTATTGGCCATATAGCGGCCGATAGAAATATAGGGATGGTCGTTTTTATCGGCAAACCCTAGGCGGATATAGCGCCCGTCCGGCGTACGGATTCGGCCGGAGCCTTGGATATGCAGGAAAAACAATTCAACCGGATCATCGGCATAAGCCAACACCGGCGCACTGCCGTTTACCGCGCCGGCATTGATTTGCGCACGGGTGTAATACGGCACAAAGCGGCTACCTGAAACCCGTCCTTTCAAAGACCGGCTCTTCTCGCGCCCCGGGAAATCAGCCAGATTGGCCGTGTATTCACCATTAGCGGCAATTTGGCCACTGTTGCGGCCGGTGAGTTGGATACGCACCGTTCCTGATTGCGGCGCACCAGCCAACGGCACAGTAACCAAATCAGCGGGTAAGCCATAAATTGGGAAGCGCGCCTGTACCGTTTGCCGTGCGCTGCCGTGCAACACCGGCTCGTAGTAGCCGGTTATCATACCGCCCAACTGACCGTTGTGACTCACTTCCCACGGCGTGAAATATTGTTCGAAAAATTGCCTAGCCGCCGCAGACTGACTGCCCACTCTGTCGGCCTGGGCGCACACATTCTGCCATTGCGGTTTGTTTTTCAAAGCAGTACAGCTTTTGCGAAACGCATTCAAGCTGGCCGCAAAATCCTGCTGCGGCCACTGCGGCAACGCCGCAAACGACACCGCCTTATACCCTGCCGGGCTACCTGAAACCTGGTGCTGATAGCCTTCCACATAACGCTGCCCGGGCGGCAAAGCCAGCATACCGCTGACACCACTGCCAGATGGCTTGGGCTGACTATGAAAAAAACAGCCGCCCAGCAACAATGCCGACAGCAACAGCCAGCCGTTACGAGAAGAAAGAAATTTTCCTGCCATTTCAGTTTTCATTCCATAAAGTTGAATTTATACCACTGAAAGAAATCGATAAATAATATATAAACATTGCCGCCCGTCCCGCGCCGTTTCCGATGCATTCTAGCCAACTCCTGCCCGTTTACGGCGGCCGCAGGCGCAAACTGGCAGAATTTAACCACCCACCCAAGCCGCCGGGCAAATCATTTTACAAGCACAAACATTTCGCCCGCTGCCGCATCGGCTACAATATCGTTTTTTGCCTTTCCATTTTTCAGGTAGCCTTTCATGAGCCGCAAAAGCGCCGTATCCCCCATGATGCAGCAGTATCTCGAGATCAAAGCCCAGCACACCGACAAACTGCTGTTCTACCGCATGGGCGACTTCTACGAGCTCTTCTTCACCGACGCCGAAGACGCCGCCCGCCTGCTCGATATCACGCTCACCACCCGCGGCCAGATCAACGGCGAACCCATCAAAATGGCCGGCGTGCCGCACCATGCGGCTGAGCAATACTTAGCCAAATTGGTCAAACTCGGCCGCAGCGTGGCCATTTGCGAGCAAGTGGGCGAAGTAGGCGCCAATAAAGGCCCTGTGGCGCGCGAAGTGGTGCGCATCATTACCCCCGGCACGCTCACCGATGCCGCCCTGTTGGAAGACAAAGAAACCAACCGCATCGCCGCCGTGGCTTGGAACGGCAAGCCGAAGCAGCCGGTCGGCCTCGCCTGGGCCTCCCTGCAAAGCGGCGAATTCAAAGCCAAAATCATCGCCCCGGCCCAACTGCCCGACGAACTCGCCCGCTTGCAGGCCGCCGAAGTATTGCTGCCAGACCAAGCCGCCGCCAAACTTAGGCTATCTGAAAACTGCAACCCCACCCGCCTGCACGACTGGCAATTCGCCCCCGACAGCGCCCACACCCTGCTCACCGACTACTTCGGCTACCAAGACCTGCTCGGCTTCGGCCTCCGAGCAGGCGAACACGACCCCGCCATCGGCGCCGCCGGCGCCCTGCTCAACTACATCCGCCACACCCAATCCCGCCTGCCGCGCCACCTCGACAACCTCAGCCTCGAAACCGAACAACAATACATCGGCATGGATGCCGCCACCCGCCGCAACCTTGAAATCACCGCCACCCTGTCCGGCAAAAAAGAGCCCACCCTCTTTTCCACCCTCGACCGCTGCGCCGGCAACATGGGCAGCCGCCTGCTCGCCCAATGGCTGCACAACCCCTTGCGCAACCGCGAACACATCCGCGCCCGCCAAGAAGCCGTATCCGCCCTGCAAAACGATTATTCCGCCCTGCAAGGCTACCTGAAAACCATCGCCGACATCGAACGCATCGCCGCCCGCATCGCCGTAGGCTCCGCCCGCCCGCGCGACCTCTCCGGCCTGCGCGACAGCTTATTCACCCTCACCCAACTCAGGCTACCTGAAAGCAGCCTGCTCAACACCCTGGCCGATATTTTCCCGCAAGGTGCCGATATTGCCGAGAAGTTACAAGCCGCTATCCTGCCCGAACCCGCCGTATGGCTGCGCGACGGCGGCGTAATCAACCACGGCTTTTCCGCCGAGCTCGACGAACTGCGCCGCATCCAAAACCACGGCAGCGACTTCCTGCTCGAACTCGAAGCGCGCGAACGCGAGCGCACCGGCCTTTCCACCCTCAAAGTCGAATACAACCGCGTGCACGGCTTCTACATCGAGCTTTCCAAAATCCAAGCCGCCGAAGCCCCCGCCGACTACCAGCGCCGCCAAACCCTGAAAAACGCCGAACGCTTCATCACCCCCGAGCTCAAAACCTTCGAAGACAAAGTGCTCAACGCCCAAGAGCGCGCGCTCTCTCTCGAAAAACGCCTCTACGACAGCCTGTTGCAAGAACTCCAGCAGCAACTGCCCCTGCTGCAGCGTACCGCCAAAGCCGCCGCCGCGCTGGACGTACTCTGCTGTTTCGCCCACTTTGCCGCCGAACACGATTACCACGCTCCCCAGTTTACCGACTATCCCGGCATCGAAATCGACAACGGCCGCCATCCCGTGGTTGAAGGTCAAGTGCCGCACTTCACCCCCAACCACACCCGCCTCGACCACAAACACCGCCTCATGCTGCTCACCGGCCCCAATATGGGCGGCAAATCCACCTATATGCGCCAAGTCGCCCACATCGTTTTGCTCGCCCACACCGGCAGCTTCGTGCCCGCCGAAGCCGCCCGCATCGGCCAAATCGACCAAATCTTCACCCGCATCGGCGCCTCCGACGACCTCGCCTCCAACCGCTCCACCTTCATGGTGGAAATGAGCGAAACCGCCTACATCCTGCGCCACGCCACCGAGCAATCCCTAGTGCTCATGGACGAAGTCGGCCGCGGCACCTCCACCTTCGACGGCCTCGCCCTCGCCCAAGCCGTGGCCGAACATTTAATCCAAAAAAACCAATCTTTCAGCCTGTTTGCCACCCATTATTTCGAACTCACCCGCCTGCCCGAGCAGCACAGCGCCGCCGTCAATATGCACCTCTCCGCCTTGGAAGAAGGGCAAGACATCGTCTTCCTACACCACATCGAGCCCGGCCCGGCCGAAAAAAGCTACGGCATCGCCGTCGCCAAACTCGCCGGCCTGCCCGCACCCGCCCTCAAAGCCGCGCAGAAACACCTCGAACAGCTCGAAGCCCAAGCCGCCGCCCACCGCCCGCAGATGGACATGTTCAACCTGCCCGAAGAAGCCGCACCCGGAGACAGCCCCGCCGAGCCCGCCCCGCCTGCCGCCCACCCACTGCTGCAAGAGATCGCCGCGCTGCACCCCGACGAACTTACCCCGCGCCAAGCCCTCGAGCTGATGTATCAACTGCAAAAACAAGCTGCCGCCGCGCAAGAGGCTACCTGAAAGCAAAGCTTCAACGAACTTCAGACGTAACGCCGCACAATTTCTGCGGAGCTAAAAGCAGAACCTCGATGTAGGTAAAATGCAAACTAGAACGTAGCTAGAAACAGCCTTACCATTTTTCAGGTAGCCTCAAACTGCAAAAGGCTACCTGAAACTGCCTGTATCGGTTTCAGGTAGCCTGACTGTAGAAATCAACAGCGTTGTTTACACTTTCGGCTTTTGCTTGAAGACCCGTTTTAGCA
>ERZ772764.1093-NODE-1093-length-17542-cov-8.075885_pt1 | contig 17542 bp, 16 predicted proteins | sample MGYA00512163_ERZ772764 | MGnify/ENA primary metagenome ERZ772764 (study PRJEB29015, sample SAMEA2737903) | human oral metagenome | biome: human oral; feature: human-associated habitat; material: dental | place: China | collected 2094 ... | reverse complement strand
TCTTGATTTTCTAAATACCATTTAATAGTCTTTCTTATTCCTGTTTCAAAATCTGTTTCTGGATACCAACCTAAATCTTTTGCTATCTTACTTGGATTTATAGCATATCTCATATCATGTCCCAATCTATCTTGAACATAAGTTATTAAATCATAGTTGATATTTGATATATCTGTTTTTAAAACCTTTTTATACTCATCATTATTAGTGATTTCTTCTTTTAATATATCAATCACTAACTTAACTATATTTATATTTTTTTCTTCATTGAAACCACCAATATTGTATATTTCTCTTGGCTTTGCTTCCCTTAAAACTAAATCTATACCTTTACAATGATCTTCAACATATAGCCAATCTCTTACATTATCTCCTTTTCCATAAACTGGAAGTTTTTTACCTTCTAAAATATTTTTTATCATTAAAGGTATTAGTTTTTCAGGAAAATGATAAGGTCCATAGTTATTTGAACATCTTGTTATATTTATTGGTAATTTGTATGTTTCTCCATAAGCTATTACTATGTGGTCTGCTCCTGTTTTAGAAGCTGAATATGGACTTCTTGGATCAACTGGACTTTCTTCTGTAAAGAATTTATCTCCATATGTTTTTAAATTTTTTCTGCTTTTAACAACCTTTTTCACATCTTCATCATCTATTACAAGTTCTATTGCTTCATTGTAATCTTTGGATAAACTTCCATATACTTCATCAGTTGATACTTGTAGATATTTTACTCCTTCTCTGTAAATTGGATAGCCATTTTCATCTTTTTCTAATGTCCATGCTTTTTTAGCATTTTCAAGTAAATTTTGAGTTCCTAGTATATTAGTTTCTAAGAATATTTGTGGGTTTTCAATAGATCTATCTACATGAGATTCTGCTGCAAAGTTAACAATATAGTCCACTTTATTTTCAGAAAATACTCTTTCTATTTCTTTTCTGTCTCTAATATCTACTTTTTCAAACTTAACTCTACTATCTTTTAATTCTTCTTTTATTGTTCCCAGATTCCCTGCATAAGTTAAGCAATCTACAACAATTACATTTATATCTTTATACTTCTTTAAGATATATTTTAAAAAATTTGCTCCTATAAACCCTGCTGCTCCTGTTACTAAATATGTTTTCATAAATACATTCCTTTCAATACATAATATTATTTTTATAAATCTATTTAATAAATGATATCATTTTTTAACTCTTATTATTTTTCTTCTATCTTTTCAAAATTTTCTATAAATTTTAACAATATATTCTTTAAAGGTTTTTCTAACAAATAATATGAAGTAACACCAAAAATATATAGTACAAATGTAAAAATTATCATGGTCTTATAAGAATTTAAATTTATATTTAAATTATAAAACTTATTTATAATGGCTAATATCAAAATTGCTCCTCCATGCCAAACATAAACATTAAAAGATATTTCTGCAATTACTCCAATAATTTTACATAAAGATAATTTAAAAATATTTTTTATTATATTGGAATGGCAAATAATAATAAATGCTGGATAATATAAAAAAGTTAATGTATAATTAATATTTTTTTCTATTATATAATAATGTTTTATAATTAAAAATGTAATCAAAATAATATTTATTATAGATGATATTATTATAATTTTTTTTAATTTGTAGTTGTTAAGAAAAATTGCTAACAACAAACCAAAAAAGAAAGAATAATAACCCCTAGCTGTATAATAATTTAAAAAAGCTAAATCTATTGCATATTCTTGTATTGTAATTCCCAAAAATATCATAATTATATATATGTATATATAATTTTTAGAAAAATTTGTTATTGTATAAAATATTATATAACATAGAATTAATACACTTATATACCACATAGGGTTATTTATCATTGGATTTTTAAATATCCATCCTGCTTGTACCCCTATCATTGAAATAATTGTGCCCCAAAAATCAGGTTTAAGATTAAAAAAATAAATTCCAAAAACTTTTGAATAAAAATATATAATAATTTCATATATAATTGCTGCTATAGCTACAAGAGGTAATATTCTTACTATTCTATTTACAAAGAATTCCTTAAACTTTAGTCCATCTTTTATTTTTTGAATATACTTAAACATTAAAAAACCTGATATAGCAAAAAATAGTTCAACTAAATAACCAAAATAGAATTTTCCATAGTAAAAATTTATTCTATTAAATTTTATTTCTAAACTTTGTTGATAATGATGCCAAACTATTAGTATAGTTGCAATAATTTTAAAAAAATCTAATGCATAGTTTCTTTCATTTAATTTTTTTTCTATTTTCATAAAAAATTTCCTTTATTATTCTTCATCTTCTTTTTCCATTATTTTTTTTACTTGGTTTTCATAAAATGATTTTTTTTCAGAGAAATCATTTTTTAAGTCCCCTTTTATAAATTCTATAATATAATTTTTATAGTTTAAATAAGCTAAACTTACTAAATCTCCTCCGACAGTGATTCTTCTATAAAACATTGTTGTACTTATTAAAAAAATAGAAATAATCACAACTAATTTTTTTTCTATTGATTCACTAATTTTTTCATTTAAAAAATAAAATTCTACAATATAAGATAAAGCTATTGCAATAAATGGTGCAAAATATAAATTTAACCTATTTATTATTGGAAAATATACAACTATTGAAGATAAAATAACATATATACATGCAAAATTTAATATATAATTTCTTTTCCTATCAGAATTTTTATAAATATAAAAAATTATAAAAATATGATAAACACACATTATAATTGTTGTAATTGTTAGTTCTTTTGGAGCATATCTTTTTGCTGTTAAATATTCTATATATTTTGGAAATATATATATAGCTATATCTATCATTGTATTCAACAATAATTTAAATAATAATATTATCACAATAACTTTTTTCACTGAAAACTTTATATAATTTATAAAATATAAAGGTAACAATAAATATGCTGTCCTATGAAATTGAGCTGCTAAAAATATAAAGAAAACATATTTTAAGAATTTCTTTTTTTCTAAATATTTTAAAGAAACTATAAAAATTGTTAAAGCAATAACTTGTCTCATTAGTGGTTCTAAGAGAGCTGCATTAAACATATAAATAAAAAAAACATAAAAAGCTAAATATTTATTTTTAGATTTTTCTTGTATATATTTTAATGTTATATAAGTACAAACACTCAAAACTAATCCAGAAAATATTTCATAATTAAAACCTAATTTATAGAAAAATATATTTAATAGAACATATCCTCTTTCTATTCTTACATTTTTTAATAATAAATCTTCCCAATCTGTATTAACAAAAATATTTTCATAATAATTTTGATATGAAAGCCAATCTGTTCCCATTTGATATGTAAAACAAAATAAAAATATTAAAAGAAATATCAAAAATTTAGATTTATTTTTTTTTAAAATTTCGTCTTTTATACTACCAAAAAAAAAGTATATAGATAAATATATGTAAAACACTCTAGTTAACTCCTTTTTTAAAAAAAGATAAATAAATACTTTTTAAAATAGGATAGTATACTACTATAACAATTATTTGTAATAATAATCCTAGAATAATAGTAAAAATCAAATTATTATAAAAAGTTAAATAAATTGCATAAAATAGCATTAAAAAAGTTATAATATATATTCTTTTTAAATTAAATCCAAAATTTATTAATTTAATTGAAAAGTAAGTTCTTGTACTAAAAAATACTATATATGCAATACCTGTTGATATTGCTGCTCCTCTTGCACCAAAATATGGAACCAAAATTAGATTTCCTATAAGGTTTGAGATTGTAGCAATTATTGAAACATATAAAAAGTATTTTGATTTTTTCTTAAAACCTATCCCTATCATAGTTGTTTCAGATATCAAATACATTATAGGTATGAATACTAATGTTGGCATGACATAAATTGAAGCATAAAACTTATCTCCTAACAATATTCCAACTACATTTCTAAAAATTAAAATATTTATTCCTAATATAAAAAATATTAAAGAAAGATAATCATTTGCCTTTTTATAAAATTCAGTATCCTCTGGATTTTTAGAATAATGCTCTAATGCAGTAGGTGTCCAAAAAGTTGTAAATCCACTTTGAATAACAGTCAATAAAGAAACTACCTTAAAAGCTCCAGAATATATACCAACTTCTCCTAAATCTTTAAACATTTTTATTGTGATTTTATCTAATGATCCAAATAGCCAGTTTAATCCCATTGTCAAAACTAAAGGAAAACTAAAGAAAATTAACTCTTTGTTTGTGGTTTTGCATTTATTTTTTAAATTTTTAAAGCTCCACATTTTCCTTTCTGCTATAATTGAAATAATCCCAGTAGCTATATTAGAGAATAACATTGCAAAGATTAATGTTTTATAATTATTACCAAAATATGGATATAATAGCAATATAAAAATAAATTCAAATAATTTTAAAAGAACAGTTATTATTGAATATAGGTTACCCCTTTGCTTCATTCTTATAACAAGAAAAGAAAAGATATTTAAAGCTCTAAAAAATATTGAAAAAATAAGATAAATCCATATTATATTTTCATTTTTTCCAACAATAAAAATAGATACTCTCTCTCTAAAAATAAATAAAAGTATAAAAAATACCATACTTAATATAAAAAATGGAAACATGGTTGTATATAGTAGTTTTCCTCTTTTTTCTTCTTCCTCTTCAAAAAAGAATCTAACAAAGCTTTGTTCCATTGATAATGAACATAATATCACTAATATTTGACTAATAACATTGATCAAAGAATATATCCCATATTGTTCAGGAGAGAGCATTCTCGTAGTTATAGGAATAATAAAGAAACCAATTATAAGATTTATATACCCTCCTACGGAAAAAGATAAAAATTTTTTTATCAAACTATTTTTCCCCATAAAATTCCTTTATTTTCGACACCACAAGTTGTATTTCTTTTTCTTTCAATCCATAATAAAGTGGTAATCTTAATAGTCTTTCACTTTCTTTTGTAGTATATTTATCTTCTCCACAAAATCTACCAAACTTTAATCCTGCTTCTGATGAATGAAGTGGTATATAATGAAATACTGCCCAAATATTGTCTTTTTTTAAGTAATCTATCAATGCACTTCTTTCTTCTAGGTCTTTACATTTTATATAGAACATATGGGCATTATGTTTACAATTTTTTGGAATATATTGTAACTCTATTATATTTTTATCTGCTAATCTTTGTAATAGCTCTTTGTATTTATTCCAGCTATTCATTCTATCATTATATATTAAATCGGCACTTTCAAGTTGACCATATAAATAAGCTGCATTTAGTTCACTAGGTAAGTATGAAGATCCTTTATCCACCCATGTATATTTATCTACTTGTCCTCTAAAAAAACGGCTTCTATTTGTTCCTTTTTCTCTAATTATTTCTGCTTTCTCAATATTCTCTTTATCTTTTATAAGTAAAGCTCCACCTTCACCCATAGAATAATTTTTTGTTTCATGGAAACTAAAACATCCATAATCTCCTATACTTCCAAGAGGCTTTCCTTTATATTCTGACATCATACCTTGTGCTGCATCCTCTATAACAATAAGATTATGTTTTTTAGCTATTTCCATTATTCTATCCATATTACAAGCAACACCTGCATAATGAACAGGAAGTATTGCCTTTGTTTTTTCAGTAATAGCATTTTCTATTAAGTTTTCATCTATGTTCATTGTTCTGGGATCTATATCTACAAAAACTATTTTTGCCCCTCTTAAAACAAATGGATTTACTGTTGAAACAAATGTGAATGAAGGTGCAATAACTTCATCACCTTCTTTTATATCAGCTAATATTGCAGCCATTTCTGTTGCATGAGTACATGATGTTGTTAAAAGAACTTTTTCCACATTAAATCTTTTTTCCATCCACTCATTACATTTTTTTGTAAAAGGTCCATCACCACAAATTTTATGGTTTTTTTCCATTGCTTCTCTTACATACTCTAATTCTTTTCCAACATAGGGTGGAATGTTAAATGGTATCATATATTTCTCCTCCTATTAAACTTCTTCAATTTCTCCAGTGAATATATAATTTACACTTTCTTTTCCAACATTAAATAAAACATCCAATATAGTTACAAAGTGATTAAATTCTCCATTTATTTGACTATACTCTGGATAATTATACTTTATGTATGCTAATTTAATTTTATTTTTTTCAAATTTTTCATTTATAATATAATCTTTTGCTGCTGGACCAGATAAGTAATAATCTCCTTTTAAAGCTTTTACTATTTCTATTAATTTATCATCTTTTGTTCCAGTTGTATTTAAGTCCTTTGAATTTACAAATTCCGTTTTTATTCCTAATTCTCTTGCTATTAAAATATTAGTAAAAATATTAAACTCTGATAAATTAGTCCACTTTTTTTCTAAATAAATTTTTTCTAAAAGCCATTTATATTCTTCAAAATACTTTGCTTTTTTATAATATTGTGTTATTGTTTTATAATGTTTCTCTTGCCAATTTTCATCTTGTGAAATTTCTATTTCATATATTTTTGTTCCCCTTGGAGCTTTTTTTACTGGAATTGTTAACCAAACTTCTCCTTCAGAAGTTTTTATTTTATTTCTAGTTCTCCAATCTCTTTTAGTAAAATCAACATCTTCAAAAAAAACAAAAACATCAACTTTATTCATCATATCAAATACACCTTTCCAAGGTATATAATTTGACTGTAGTATTGCTATTTTTTTCATATAATTATTCCTCTTCCAAAACTGCTAATCCTATTCCTGTTTTTCCATAACCATTACCATTATATAACATATACAATTTATCATTATATTCAAATACATATGGATAACAAACCATTTCAGAATCCCAACCTGATTCAGAGCAAAAGAAATTACTTTCTTTCACTTCCCATTTATCTAAACTATCTGCTTCTGCGTACCCTATTTTATATTTATCTTTATTTCCTCTATAAGAATACCACATTCTCCACTTATTTCCCCATTTAACTACTGCTGGTCTTGAAAATGCTTGTGATTTACCTATTTCATATGGAATACATTTTTTTCTATCATCAAAATTTTCTCCATTCTCACTTAAAGCTAAGTTAATAGTATGTAGCATCTCACCATTTCCAAAATCCCATGTATCTGTTGAACCATACCACATATAGTATTTATCATTTTCTTTAATTACAAATGGATAAGATAAACTAACTCTATCTATATCATTATTTATAGACATTAAAAAATTATCATCTCTCACCATAGTATTATTTTCTAAATCTAATTTTGCTCTTGCTATATCTCCTCTCCAATGTTGACCTTGTGGAACTTGCCAAGCCATATAGTACAAATATTTTTCTCCTGATATTTCTATTATATTTCCTATTCCTATTCCATTTGAATCAACTTCATCTTCTTTTCCATGTAGTATAACAGGCTCTTCATTTATTTTTGTTACTTTCTTTTCTTTTATTGAATAATCAAAAGAACCTACATTAGATTTCCCTTCTGTATCTCTAGTTGAAAAATACACTCTTATTTCATCAGAATTTAAATTTATACAAACAGGGTTTGCAGAATGGCTAATTGCCCAATTTTTTTTTTGATTTTTTTCATCTATCTCAAATATTTTCCCTAATTTTTTCCATTTCATATTTATCACCTTCTAAGAAATTTTTAAATCTGTACTTTTTTTATTTATTTTTACAGCTTCTGCTGTTAAGTATACTCCATATTCTTCTGTATTTTTAGAAATCCATGACCCTGCACCTATTAATGTCTTATATTTTATTACTATATGGTCTCTTATTGTGCTATTAACACCTATAAAACAATTATCTTCTATCACACATCTTCCAGAGATTACTACATGTGAGGTAATAAAACAATTATTTCCTATTTTTCCATGATGACCTATGTGGTTTCCACTCCAAAGTACATTATTATTACCAATTTCTACAAAAGGTTGAATAGTATTATCTTCTAATATAAAATTATTTTCTCCTATTTTATTTGTAAAAATATTTGCTTTAGAACTAATATAGCTAACATATTTATACCCTCTTTTTTTTCCCTCTAAATATATTTTTTCTCTTACTTCATTCATAGCAGTATAGCCTACTGCAATAAATAAATAAAATTCTTCAGGAGGATAATCTTTTTCAAGATTTTCAAATTCAACAACAGGAATTCCTTTAAATTCTTTTTCTTTTAAATACACTTTTTGTACAGTAAAGGCTATTACTTTGTATTCATCTTTATATTTTTCATCATTTTCAAAATAATATTTTGCTAATTCCCCATTATCTCCTATACCAAATATAACTATTTTCTTCAAAATTTCCTCCTTCTATTTATTTTTTAACTTTCAAATATATTTTTCCACTGTTCTATCAATGCTTTTTCAGAAAAATTTTTTTCAATTAATTTTTTATTATTTTCTAAAATATCATCTGAAAATTTTTTTAACTCTCCAATTTCCTCTAATAATTTAAAGTCTTTGACTTTTATTCCCATTTCATTCAAAGTTTTATATGTTGATATTTTCCTTTTTAAATAAACTGTTTTTTTCATGCTTAGAAGTGATGTTATATTTCCTAAAGCTTTATGAATATCATGCCCAAATATAGCTATATCTATTTTTGTAAGAAATTCCATATATTTTGAATATTCCATATATTCCGTAACTGGAATAAATTTATCTCCAAAAACATTTTTTCCATAACTTATAATATTTTCTAACTCTCCCTCATCACCATATGACAGAATACAAAATAATTTTATATTTTCATCTCTATATTTTTTAAGAATATCAAATATCTCTATATGATTATTACAAAGTTGTGCTGAATTTCCAATTTGTATATATAATGAATCTTTATTTATCTCCTTAAAATTAATTCTTTTATAGATATTACTAGGATATGCAAAACATTTAAATAACTTTCCTGTTGCATTATAATCAGTTTGGATTATTGTATAATCTTCCTCTAGCATTGTAATATACCCTTTAAAGTTTCCTTTTACATATTTAAACATCTTATTAAATAGAAATTTACTTTCATATTTACTTTTTTCTGTACTCCAAATCAAATAGTAAGACTTTTTCAAAATTTTTCTAAAAAAGTATAAAAAAGGTATCTGATAATTTGATGCATCATGAAAAAATATTTTTTCAGCCTTCTTACTAAGTGAATATAAAATTTTATAAAACTTTATTAATTGAATAGCTAAAAGTGGTGCTCTTAAAATAGATTTCTTTGGTGTTTTAAATTCATAATTAAAAACATTTAAATTTGTATCTTCACTTATATTGTACACTTTTGAACTTGGAACAGAAATTAATAAAAAATAATGTTCCTCTTTATTAAAATTTTTATTAATAAATTCAATAAATTCTTTATTGAATTTATCATTAGGCATGATATGTAAATTTTTTATTTTTTCCATCTAGTTATTTCTCCAAAAACTATTAATTATTTTCTTTAATAAGATTCACTAAATATTTACCATATTCAGATTTTGATAATGATTTTGCTAATTCTTTCACACTTTCTTTAGTTATCCAACCATTTCTATAAGCTATTTCTTCTGGACATGCAACCATTACTCCTTGTCTTGATTGAATTGTTTTTACAAAATTTGAAGCTTCTAGTAATCCTTCATGTGTTCCTGTATCCAACCAAGCCATTCCTCTTCCTAAAGTTACTACATTTAACTTCTCTTCTTTTAAATACATTTCATTCAAAGTTGTTATTTCTAATTCTCCTCTTTTTGAAGGTTTTACTTCTTTCGCTTTTTTTACAACTGTATTATCATAGAAATATAACCCTGGTATTGCATAATTAGATTTTGGATTTTTAGGTTTTTCCTCTAATGAAATTGCTTTACCATTTTTATCAAACTCAACTACTCCAAAATCTTCAGGATTACTTACATAGTATCCAAAAATTGTTGCACCCTCTTTTTGTGAAACTGCACTTTTTAACATTCCTGTGAAACCTTGACCATAAAAAATATTATCTCCTAAAACTAAAGCACATGAATCATTTCCTATAAAAGTTTCCCCTATTAAAAAAGCTTCAGCTAATCCATTAGGTTGTTCTTGTATAGCATAAGATATAGTTAGTCCAAAACTACTACCATCACCTAAAAGTTCTTCAAATACTTTTACATCTCTTGGTGTTGAAATAATCAAAATTTCTTTTATTCCAGCTAACATAAGAACAGATAAAGGGTAATATATCATAGGTTTATCATATATTGGAGTTATTTGTTTTGATATTGCCTTTGTTATTGGATAAAGTCTTGTACCACTACCCCCTGCTAGTATTATTCCTTTCATAATTAACTCTCCTCATATTTTAGTTATTTTATTATCTTATCCAAAATAAAAATTTTTCTTTTAACCTCAAATTAAAATTATTTTTTAATATTTTGTATCTTTTCAATTTACTTACTCTGCTATCTGTCACTATCAAATAATTTTTAAATATTTCTTTTTCAATATTTTTTTCTTTTATAATAGTTTCAATCAATTCCTTATCTTTTTCAAGATAAAATTTTTTAGGTAGATTTACAATATTTCTAAAAATTTTTTTTATTATAGTATTACTTCCTATAAGATTTTTTGAGTGTTGTCTATAATACATTAAAGGTTCATTTAAAAAATATCTTTCTCCATATATCTCAGATAAAATATGGAGATATCTATCATGTACATAGATATTATCTACAAATGGAAGTGCATGTTCTTTTAATTTTCTATTTATCATTGTAGATGAACCTTGAACAAAAAATTTAAAAAACATATCTCTTATGGTGTATTCTTCAACTGAATTTTTTAAAAATTCCTTTTTTATATTTAATTTTTCATCTGTTACATAACAATTACTATGAAGAAGTATAGGAATATCTTTATCTTTATTTACTATTAGTTCATACATTTTTTCCATTTTATTTTGGAACCAAACATCATCTTGATCAGTAAACATTATATATTCAGAAGTTGAATTTTCTAATAGTTTTTCTATATTTTTAACAAGACCTAAATTACCAAAATTATCTTTTATTACAAGTACCCTTGCATCTTTATTTGAATATTCATTAATAATACTTACACTATTATCTGTTGAATTATCATCTCTAATTAATAATCTTAAGTTTTTATAACTTTGTAAAAGAATTGATTCTATTTGTTCTTTTAAATAATTCTCACCATTATAAACTGGTAACAGTATATCAATTGTCTCCACTTTTACTCCTTATAGCGTTTATATATTCTTTATAAACCACTTGATATGAATATTTTTCTTCAATTTTTTTCCTTCCCAAAGTTCCCATTGAATTTCTTAATTGTTCATCATTTATTAAAATTTCTAAATATTTAAACCATTCCTCTTCTGAAGTTGCTAAAAATCCATTTTTAGAATTATCTATAATTTCTTTATTTGCTGAGACATCACTAGCAATAACTGGAAGTTCACATGCCATATATTGAATCAATTTAAAACCACATTTCCCTTTTTCCCAATAGCCATCTTCTAAAGGCATTATCCCTATGTTGGATTCCATTAGTTTTTTTACTTCATTTTCTTCAGACCATTTAATATTTTCAGTATTTACTCCTTCAATTGAAAGATTACTTCCTATCAAAGTTAAAATTATATAAGGGTATTTTTTACTTAAATTTTTTAAGACATTTGATATTTTTTCTATATTCCTTTCCCCAGATGGAGACCCTATCCAAACTATTCTAATGTCTTTGCTTTTCTTCAATTGTTTTTTATAACTTAAGTTATATTTTGTTATATCTATTACTGTTGGTAAATATACAAAATGATGATTATTTGAAAAATCTTCATAGTACCATTTATTTCCAACTGTAACAAATTTTGCTTTTGAAACAAGTAAATCTATTTTATCTCCAAAAATAAAATTTAAAATTTTATTTTTTTTATATCTATATTTCGGGTTATCATCAAAATCAAGACTATAATTTTTTTTTGATAATAATATTTTTTCTATCCAATATGGAACATATGGAAATAACTCTTTTTCTATAACTAAATGATCATAGTTTTTTGCTTTAAAGATTAAAAAGATAAATCTCTTTATGAAAGAATACAAAACTTTTATTTTAGAATTTCTTTCTTTTTTATATAATTTTGTTACATACCCATCAAAAAATAAAGGTTTATAAGTTACTTCTATATTTTCATTTTCAAAAAACGATTTATAATTATAAGATCTGTATCTTGAACTTGGACCTTCATAATAGTATTTTGTTAAAAATAAAACTTTCATCTCTCATTCCTTAATTTATAAATTTTTTTTGTACCAATCTATTGTTAATTCAAGTCCTCTATCCATTGAGTATTCAGGATTATAATTAAGTAATTCTTTAGCTTTAGATATATCAGCATTAGAATGACGAACATCTCCTGCTCTTTCATTTCCATATATCGCTTTAATATTTTTATTTAATAATTTAGATAACTTATTGAATAAATTATTTAATGTTTCTCTTCCTCCATATGCTATATTAAAAACTTCCCCTGAAGCTTTATCACTAGCTAAACAAGCTTTTAGATTAGCTTGAATAACATTGTCTACATATGTAAAATCTCTTGAAGTTTCTCCATCCCCATTTATTTGAGGTGCTTCATCATTTAATAATTGCTTTACAAATTTTGGAATTACTGCAGCATAAAAGCCATTAGGATCTTGTTTTTTCCCAAAAACATTAAAATATCTTAATCCTATTGTCTTTAATCCATATATTCTAAAATAAAGATCAGCATATTCCTCATTTAACTTTTTTGTCAAAGCATAAGGTGATAGTACTCTCCCTATTTTTTCCTCTTTTTTTGGAAGAATAGGGCTATCTCCATAGACTGATGATGATGAAGCATAAACAAATTTCTTTATATTATTTTCTCTTGCTGCTTGCATCATATTTAAATGTCCTTTTACATTTATTTCATTATAAAGTACAGGAAACTCAAGACTTCTAGGTACAGATCCCCAAGCAGCCTGATGAAGAACATAAGCAACTCCTTCACATGCTTTTTGACAATCCTCTAAGTTTCTTATATCTCCTTCAATTAATTCAAAATTTTCATTATCTAAAAACTCAACTATATTTTCTCTTTTCCCAGTTGAAAAGTTATCTAAAACTCTTACTTCACAACCTAATTTTAAAATAGCTTCTACTAAATTTGAACCAATAAAACCAGCTCCACCTGTAACTAAAAATTTAGTATCTTTTGGAAAATTTATTCCTTCCAATTTCATTTTATAACCTCCAAAATTTGTAACCTTCTAATAAAGCTAGCTTTTTGTCTATTATTCCTTTTACATCAATTAAAATCATATTATCTTTATCTTTAAACTTATCTTTTAACTCTTTTATATTTAATTCTTTATATTCATTATGTCCTACTGCAATTATAAGAGCATCAATTTCCTTTATATCCTCTAATCTTTTTAATTCTACTCCATATTCATTGACTGCCTCTAATCTATTTGCTAATGGATCTGTTACTGAAACATCTACACTGTATTCTTTTAATTCATTTATAATATCTTCTACTTTAGAATTTCTAAGGTCAGGACAATTTTCCTTAAAAGTCAACCCCATAATTAATACATGGGAATTTTTTACTATTTTTCCTGCTTCTATAAGCTTTTTTATTGTTTTTTCAGCAATAAATTTCCCCATATTATCATTTGTTTTTCTTCCTGATAATATCACTTCTGCATGATACCCTAATTCTTCAGCTTTATTAGCTAAGTAATACGGATCAACTCCTATACAATGCCCTCCAACTAAGCCTGGTTTAAAATTTAAAAAATTCCATTTAGTTGAGGCAGCTTCTAAAACTTCTAGTGTATCAATTCCCATTTTATCAAAAATTAAAGACAATTCATTTACAAAAGCTATATTTATATCCCTTTGTGAATTTTCAATTACTTTTGCAGCCTCTGCTACTTTAATAGAAGTTGCCTTATGTATGCCCGCTTTTATAATTTCACCATACACTTCAGCAATTATTTGAGAAGATTCTCCATCCATACCAGAAGTTATTTTTATGATATTTTCTACTCTATGTATTTTGTCTCCTGGATTTATTCTTTCAGGTGAATAACCTATTTTAAAATCTTTACCTGCCTTTAAATTTGATTCCTCTTCTAAAATTGGAAGACATATTTCTTCTGTAACTCCTGGATAAACTGTTGATTCATAAACAACTATAGTTCCTTTTTCTAAATTTCTTCCTACTAATTTTGAGGCACTAATTATCGGTTTTAGATCTGGCATTTTATTTTTTAGTACAGGTGTTGGAACAGCAACTATAATAAACTTAGCCTTTTTTAATTCTTTTTCATCAGAGGAAAAAAATAAATTTTTTACTTCTTTTAGCCTTTCTCTACCAATTTCATTTGTAGGATCTTCCCCATTGATATATTTTTCTATTTTTTCTTTATTAATATCAAATCCTATTACATCAATATTTTTTTCAGCAAAAGCAACTGCAAGTGGTAATCCTACATACCCCATTCCAATAACTGCGATTTTTTCTTTTTTTTCTAATAATTCTTTTAACATACCATTTCTCCCTTTAAGAATATATAATATCTAAGTATTCTTTGATAATTTTATCTCTATCAAAATTTTCTTTTATATAATCATAAGATTTTTTTATATAATCATTGTATTCATCAGTTGTTAAATTTATAAATTTTTCTATTTTATTATTTAAATCTTCTATATTACTTTTTTCAAAAGTAAATCCTGTTTCTCCATTTATTATTATTTCTCTACAACCTGGAATATCTGAAGCTATTAAAAACTTTTTCATTGCTCCTGCTTCAAGAAGAACATTTGACATTCCTTCATGCCATGAAGGGTTTATTATACAATGAACTTTCTCCAATTCTTTTCTTACATCTTTAGAAACTCCTAAATACTTTACTATATCTTTTTTTTCTAACTCTGATATTTGTTCTTTGTATGTATTTTCTTCATAAGCTCCTAAAATCTTAAACTCTACATTATTATATTTATTTTTTATCAACTTAGATACTTCTAAATATTCTTCTATTCCTTTTTCTTTCATAATTCTACCAATAAATATAAAAGCTTCATTTTGCTTTTCCAATGGTTTTTCAAAAGAAAACTTTTCTAAATTTACTCCTGAACCATTTACTATTTTATAGTTTTCTTCTATCATTTTATTAGTTTTAAAAAATTCTAAATTAGATTTATTTTGAAAAAATACACATTTTGCTTTTTTTAAAGAAAAGCTATAAATTTTTTTCACTAATTTAACTAATAAATTATTTTTTTGAAAAAGACTTCCTATTCCTGTAATAGTTGTTACATATGGGATTTTTAATAATCTACAAATAACTCCACCATATAAGTTAGGTTTTATTGTATACATTAAAATAATATCTGGTTTTATTTTTTTGGTTAATAAAAAATATTTTAATATTAAAAAAAAATCTTTTACTGGATTTATCCCTCTTCTATCTAAATCAGTTACAATTACTTTACAATTTATATCTTCAAGTTTTTGGATTATTTCAACATTATCATTTGGAGTAGAAATATATAATTCATTTCCATCAATAAGCAATCTATCAAGTAACTCTTTTCTAAAATTAAATAATCCTTGGCTTCCATTTGTTAATATCAGTACTTTCTTCATTACAACTTCCTTATTTTATATTTTTTAGGGTATTATTTTTCATCAAGAAAATTTTTCATAGTTACATCTTCACTTTGATTAATATCTGACTTTTTTATTACTTTTAAAAAAGTTTTTATAATTATTTTCATATCCAATAAAAACGAAATATTCTCTACATAATAAATATCATTTTTAAATCTATCCTCCCAAGTTGTATTATTTCTACCATTAACCTGAGCCCATCCAGTTATTCCTGGTCTAACTTCATGTCTTCTTTTTTCTTCTTTTGTGTACTTAAATAAATATTCTACTAATAAAGGTCTTGGTCCAACTAATGACATTTCTCCTCTTATTACATTCAATAATTCAGGTATTTCATCCAAACTAGTTGACCTTAAAAATTTTCCAAATTTTGTTAATCTATCCTTATCTGGTAGTAAATTTCCGTTTATATCTTTCTTATCAGTCATAGTTCTGAATTTATACATAGTAAAAACTTTTTCATTTAATCCTGGTCTTTTTTGTTTAAAGATAACTGGACTTCCTAATTTTATTCTTACTAAAATAACTATAATAACATACAACCACCAAAATAAAACTATAAAAATAACACTCAAAAATATATCAACTACTCTTTTAATAAAAGATTTATACATTTTTACCACCAATTTTTATTATTTTTCCTGGATTCCCTACTACTGTACAGTTATCTATCATATTTTTTATTATAACTGTCCCTGCTCCAACCATTACATTTTCACCTATTGTAATTCCTTGGATTATTTTTGTACCTGTACCTAATGTAGTATATTTTTTTATTTTAACATTACCTGATATATTTACACTAGGTAATACTGTGATATATTCTTCTAAAATTGCAGCATGTCCTATTGTACAATCTAAATTAATTATACAATGTTTTTTTATATGAATATTTACTGTTAAAATGCTACCAGAACATATAATTGTTCCTTCTTCTATTTTATTTGTTGAACTAATCTTTACATTTGGATGAATTAAAATAGCAAATTTCCTGTTTTTTATATTTTTTACTATTTTTTCTCTTATTTTTCCATTTCCTATTCCAACAATAAGAAAAACTTCATCTGATAACTGGTTTATATAATTTGTATCTCCTAATACTTTATATCCATTTATATATTCAGGAAGTTTTTGAAAATTATCATCAACAAATCCTAAAATTTCCCATTCTAATTTGTAAGCATTTATCTCTTCAATTAACCATGCTACTTCTGTTGCAAAACCACTTGCTCCTATTATAACTATTTTTTTCATTTTTTAAACTCTCTTATTTTTTCTATAACTTGATAAACTTCTTTTTCTGTTAAATTAGAACTACATGGAAGATTTAAAACTCTATCATAATAATATAGTGACCTTTCCATTTCATAACTTTCATAAGAAATGTATGGCTTTTGTTGATGTATAAGTCCCCAAATAGGTCTTGTTTGAATATCAGATTCAACTAATTTTTTTAATAACTCATCTCTTCCTATTCCATATTTCTCTTTATCTATTTTTAAAGAATAAAACCAATGATTAGGTCTAATTCCTTCTCTAAAAGGTAAAATTTCTAGTCCTTTTATTTTTTCGAGTTCTTCTTTATAAATTTTATAATTTTTTATTTTAGTTATAATAAAATCTTCTAATTGATCTATTTGACTAGTTCCTAATGCTGCTTGTAAATTTAACATACGATAGTTATAGCCTATTTCATCATGAATAAAATACAAAGGATCTTTTTTAGCTTGTGAAGATAAAAATCTAACTTTTTCTACTAATTCTTCATTATCTCCAACAACCATTCCTCCACCACCAGT
>ERZ772764.1092-NODE-1092-length-17566-cov-3.320313_pt1 | contig 17566 bp, 16 predicted proteins | sample MGYA00512163_ERZ772764 | MGnify/ENA primary metagenome ERZ772764 (study PRJEB29015, sample SAMEA2737903) | human oral metagenome | biome: human oral; feature: human-associated habitat; material: dental | place: China | collected 2094 ... | reverse complement strand
TATCTCTTTATCTTTACCAAGCCAAATAAGCTCAAGCTTTTGGTTACTTATCATTGTTTTTGATTATATCTATACTATCGTTCTGTGAATAATTTGTAAAATAAAAAAATCTTAGATTTCAATACCTCCCAAGTCTACTTTATTGAAGATACAACTTCAATAGTAGTTTTAGGAGATTTTTTCTTTTCCAAAACGTCAGATTTGCCCCTTTTCCAATTTATTTTCTTGCATATTATTTTCCTCCTGTTTGTTGCAATTAAAAAAGACGATAGATTTTAACTTCTACCGCCTTGCTTAAAGCTCATATAACTGTCTAATCTGTTATTTGCATATTAAATTTTCAAATTCTTATTGTTTAACATTCCACCAAACATTATATGATACATATCCTTAGAAGATTCTTCTATCTTGGTAATGCTTGATATTTTATTTCCCGCGTCCTTTGATGATGCTCCACAAAGATAAAAGGCTTCATTTTCTGCTCCATAGTCAATAGCAATATATCTATCATGGTACTTTCTTCCTGCTATCTTCATTTTTAAATTAATATTTGGATAATCTCTTCTAAAATCATTTAGGATATTTTTTGTAAGCATATCCTTGTTTTTCACATTGTCGCTAAAGACTATAATTTCAACATTGTCTTTTGCAGCTCTTAAAAGTTCCAATGTTTTAAGTCCTATATAGTTATCTATTACATAAATGCTTTTCTTTGCAGACTTATATATTTTAGTATAGGCAACATCCGCTTCAATCTTATCTCCATTCATCAAAAGAAAATGCTTGTAAGTGTCCGGATCTATAAAATTATCCATCACCTTTTTCAAATCTTCTTTTGTAGCCATTTGCGACTTTATTTCAGCTATATCCTTTGTATTTTCATTTGTCTGTACTGCTATTTGCACTAATTCTTTTGAGCTAATAAAATCTTGATTTTCGATTATAAAGTCTTTCATCTGCTTAAACATTCGTATTAAAGCCTTACTTTGCTTAACAGCAAGTTCTCCTTTTAATACGGTCATAAGCATATAGATTCCCTGTTCTGTAAAGGCATAAGGCATATATCTTCTACCACCTGAACCTTCATCTGATTTTGAGGTCAAAATTTTTGACCTCAAAAATTCCCATTCATCTTTTGTAAGTTGAAATCTAAAATCTTCATCAAATTTTTCTATGTTATTCTTGACTTGCTGATTAAATGTTTTTGTTTCATATCCATATATTTCAGCAAGTTCAAAATCAAGCATAACCTTTTGATTTCTTATATAGTAAATCTTACTTTTCATTGTAGTTTCATCTATCACTACAATTTCTCTGTTTTCTTCTGCCATGAAATAAACCTCCAACATTATCTAAATATCTTTTCCAATTCTCTACACAGTGCGTAGCTATTTGGATAAGTCTTATATTCTTTTATATTTTTCTACTCCGCCTTCAGCTTTTCCGATGTGCTCTACATTTTTTACAAGTCCCTTATTTACATTTTCATAAAACCATCTGCCAATCAATGCCGGCGGTGTTGCGATTAACTCTCGTAAAACAAACTCTTTGCCCTTTGGTAAGGAGCTTATTTTATTTAATAAGGTAGTATATAGGTCAGCATAGCTTGTATTTTCTTGTAAACTGCTACACTTACAATATTCAGTAATGCTTGGGAAACCTCCCTCTATTGCTTTTTCCGTTAAAATTTCAAGTTCTTCATCGGTTACTGTAAATTGAATTCGCATTTATATATCTTCTCCTTATAACTGAGTTTGTTACCATATCATTATTATTCTATCATAAATACAATATTTTTCCCATACCACAAATTTAAGCGCTTACATGGTGATTTTGCCATTAGCCATAATCTGATACCTCTTTATACTATTAACGCTCTAAAAGCCTTTCCACCGCCTTATATGAACCTTATAAATGCAAACCCTTGTCATAATCTTCAAAGGTATATACTTTTGATTTACTGCTCTCCTTTAATTTGCCTTTGTCTTGTTCATACCAATGAATTAAGGTCGCATAATGGTCTTTATAGTTTCTTCCTGTACTTTGCATATAGGTTGACAGCTTTTCTATCATCTTCTCCCTATGCCCTTGCATTTTATCCTTTAACTTCCCATATTCTTCATCAGTTAAGGAAACATTTTTATATTCTCCGTAAAAGAAGGGGGATATTTTTTCTATCTCCCCCTCTTTCTCTAACTCTATATCTATCTCTATCTCTTTCTCTATCTCTATATCTCCGTTGCAGTTTTGTTGCGTAGGTGTTGCACCAGTGTTGCATTGCAACGCTTTTTGTTCTCTTGATTTCCTTGAACGCCTTGTAGAAGCTGTTTCCGAACCTATAAGGCTTGGTATTTCCGTTAAAAAATACTCGTCATTTTCTGTGATTATCTCCATCAATCCTTGTGCCATAAGATAGTTTACTGTAACCATTACGTCATCTTCCGTTTCATCAATCGTTAATGCAAGCTCTTTGATAAAGTCTGTTTCTACTCCGTCATAATACAGTTTTCCACTGTCTTTTAGGCTAAGCAAGAGCAATTTAAGGTAAATGATTGTATAGGTATCTCCTCCTGATATTCTTCTTAGTCTTTTTATTCTCTTATCTGTAAAAAAATCTTCTTTCAGCTTTAACCAATAATATCTTCTGTTATCTGCCATTTTTCTCTCCTCTCTTTTTCTTGTAAAAGGGAGTAACAAATCGTTACCACCTCTTAGTTTTTAAGGAAGTCGTGATTTACGACACCCTTTATAATCAACACGCTTCAAAACAGAGCATCCTCATAAAACTGATGTCGTGAAACACGACACCAGCTATATGCATCCCCGAAACAGGGACTCATCTTTATATCTGCGTTCCCAAAATAGGTACGCAGCCTGATGTACCGAAATAGTGCATCAGCTTATTTATCTGACCGAACAATTTGTTCCGTCAGCTTTTGTTTTTTGTGTTGTCCTATTTTAGGATTTCATCTTTCTTGCTCTGTATATTGTTCTGCTTTTTCCTGTTGCTCTTGGAATTTTTTGAGTTGTGCAATTACACTTGGCTTTTCTCCTCGCTTAACCGCTTTGTCTATCTCAATACTTAGGTCTATTCCATAATCATCATTTACAGTTTTTACTGCGTACTTAATATGGTCTATTTGCTTAAATTCATCTTGAATTTTGATTTTATCTTTGTTTAAGGTTTCTATTTCTTTTTCAAGTTTTGTAATTTCCTTTTCCCATTCATTTAGCTTAATAGATGATGTTCCGGTAAATTTTTCTATCGTCTTTCTTGCTCTTAGGTATCTATCTATTTCCTTTTTATGAGAATTGTAAAAGCTGTCTTTGAATAGTGTTTTACTCTTATATTCCTGATAGACTTCTTTGTTGTCTTTGATAGAATCTATGCAACTTACACATTGATTTAGGTCTTTTATTCTTTGTGTCTTACTCTGAATATCGCCACTTATCTTTTTACTTTGCCTTGCAAGTTCAAAGATTTTTCCTTGTAAGTCATCTATGGTTCTAAGGTTATTATCTTTCAGATAATAGATTGCTTTTACAAATCTTTTTAGGTCTGCATTTCCTTTTTTTATCTGTCCGTAATAGGATAGATTTTTTGTCTTTTCTCCCTGTATATCGTTGTAAATAGAGATGTATTCATAGAGGTTAAAGAGTTCCGCTTTGTTCTCCAGTTCATCTTTCTTGGTCTGTTTATACTCATCGTATTTTGCTTGTAGATTTCCAAGTAAACCGTCTATCCATGAGGTGATTTCTTTTATCTTGTTCTTAATAGCTTTTACTAAGGAATTATGCTTTTTGATTTCCCTATTGATATTTCCCTTATCCGTTTCAATACCTTTTCTTTCTAAGGCACTTGCACTTGCTCCTAAATGAATGGTTGGGATTCCCTCTTTCCCTTGTCTTTCAAAGGAGCGATGGTCTACTCTTTTTTCAAGGTTGTTTTTCTCTAAATACCGATTACAAAGACTTGCAAAACTTTCTCGCCATTTCTCTGCGTTGCCCTTATCGTTCCAGTCCGTCAATTCGACTTTTCTTGTTTTGTAGTTTCCGCTTTTTAGTTTTATCTTTTCTCCAGTTTCATCAAGAACATATTCTTTTTTCGACTTTGGTTGCCACAGCCCTTTTTCATTTATCGGTCTAAGGGTTGTCATGATATGAGCGTGAACATTATTATTTCCCTCACTACTTTCATCGTGTATGGCAAGGTCTGCTATCATTCCTTTTGATACAAAGTTCTCCTGTATAAAGTCTATAATGAGGTTCTTGTTTTCTTCAAAGGATAATTCTTTTGGTAGGGCGATAATGAAATTTCTTGCAAGCTGGGCATTGCTTGCTTTTTCATTTAGCTCCACGCTGTTCCATAAAAAACTTCTGTCTTGAAATTTTTTTGGTACATTCTCCGGCAAGAAGATTTCTGAATGAAGTAGTCCTTTTTTATTATGGTAGTCGTGGATTACTCCGTCCCATTCATTTGTTAATTTCTCGCAAGAGATATATGCTGCACTTGCAACCGCTGATTTACTTTTTCCTCTGCTTATCATTGATATACTAAAGTGAAATGTTTCTGCCATCTGTATAAGCTCCCTTCATTTTTATTTGTTTTTAAGTAAAGAAAAAGCAGACAGGCTATTTTTTGTATCTTTTCCTATCTGCTTTATCCGTATGTTTTTATTAAGTTTTGGATTTTCTAAGACTTGCTAAAATCCCTTAGATTTTCTAAGGGCGCAATTATACACCCTAAAGGGTGCTTTGCGCCCTGCGGAGCTTTTTGCCCTTGCAGGGAGCTTCTGAAAAAACTAAGTTTTTTTATTCTGTCTACTCGATGTCTGTTTCATTTTCTACATCTTTTCGATTTATCATTTCAGCATAGGCTTTTTTGTATTCTGCTGTATTAGTAGCAATATTAAGCAGCTTTTCTATCTCCTCATTTGTAAACATAAGAGAATTTTTAACCACCCTTTCTACAATCAATCCTCTTTGTATGAGCCTATGATTTCTTCGTTTTCGTTCTTTTTCATTTGCCAGCTTTTCTAATTTTTTGCTTTGATTTTGTAATTGTTTCAGTTTTACATCGCACTTTTCTTTTTCTTCCTGAAGTTCAGAAATTTGTTCCTGTATTTCTTGTAATGTTTTTTCTTTTTTCATTTTCTATGCCTTTCGTCTAATCATTTTTGGTTTCAATAAAGGAAGGCTAAGCACCTTTTTGACACTTAACCTTTCCATGTTTTTAGATTTTATCTTCTAAAATTTTTCTCAGTTTCTCTAAAATCCTATCCCTCCTTTTCCCGATTGCCTGATGTGTAACTTTCTCTTTTTCTCCAATAGACTTCAGACTTTCTTCTCTGAAAAAAATTGCTTCTATCAGATCTCTTTCTTCTTTTGTTAGTGTAGCCAATGCCTTGTTTAATTCTTCAATTTGCATTTTGACTTCTACAATTTTTTCCAAGTCTATTTTTTCATCTATGATGTTGTCTACAAAGTGTCCGTCATGATCCAATGCAGAAAATGGTATTACATTATGTTTCCAATCCTTCCTCTGAAGATACTTTTCATGCTCTGTTATTTTCCAGTAGGCTTTATAGACTTCTTCACTTACGGGTACTGCTTTTCCTTTCACATAAAGGTAATATTCTTTAGCCATTTAGTTATCCTCCTTCTTTAAGATCTCTGTTTTGCTTTTTGAGATAAAAAAAGGAGGACTTCTACACTTTGGCGTAAAGAGTCCTCCGAAAAGAAATGAATCTATCTTTTTTTTAGATATATTTAGTTGCTTGAGATAATAAGAAACTATAAGGCAAGAAGAGTTTTTTATTATTTCTTTCTTCTATATGAAAAGTTTTTTTCATCTTGTTCCCCCATTTCTTACATCTAACTAGTATTCATATATCAAACCTTTCTAAACCACCCATTCTTCAGATTTTCTTCTATTTGTAATAAAATCTCTATATATACCGTCTTTAGACTTCAGTTCAGTATGTGTCCCTATTTGTTCAATAACTCCATTTTTCAAAACAATTATTTTATCTGCATTTCTTACAGTAGAAAGTTTATGTGCAATAACTATTGTAGTTTTGCCCTTTAATAAATTTTTTAATGCAATTAATAATTGCTTTTCATTTTCAGGATCTACACTCGATGTCGCTTCATCAAGAATTACAAATTTACTTTGTTTCAGCATTGCTCTTGCTATAGATATTCTTTGCCTTTCTCCACCGGATAAATTAGAGCCTCCTTCTTGTAAAATGGTATTGTATCCATCAGGAAGCTTCATAATAAACTCATGGCATTGAGCTTGTTTGGCAATATCAATCACTTCTTCGTCAGTAGCATTTGGATTACCAAATTTAATATTGTTTTTTACTGTATCATCAAATAAATATACATCTTGAAATACAAAGCTAAAATTAGATAAAAGTTGGTCATAATTATATTCTTTGACATTGTTGCTACCAATTTTTACTTCACCTGATTGCACATCCCAAAATCTCGCCATAAGATTGCATAAAGTTGTTTTTCCACTACCGGAGAATCCGACAAGAGCTGTTGTTTTTCCTTCAGGAATTTTCAAACTTAGATTTTTAAAAAGTTCACTATCATCATAAGAAAAAGAAACATTTTTCATTTCAATTTCTACTGTGTCAACTTTCGTTTTATTGCCCTCTTTAATTACAGGTAAACTTCTTAAATTTATCACGCTATTTAAATTTTGAACTGCAACCCCTTTAATACTTTGCATACTACCTGCTAATTCAAACCCGGAAAAAACTACAAAACTCATAACAATCAATATAATAGTTTTAGTCGCATAGATACTTCCTGAAAAATATCTCATTAAAGAACTAAATATAATTACACATATACCTATTTTAAATACCAACAGAAATAGAAATTGTGTAGGTACTAAAATTTTTTCTACTGCAAAAAAACCTTTACGACTCTCTGTGATACTATCGTTCAATTCTTTAACTGTATTTTCATCTTTTCCAAACGCTTTTATTATTCCAATTCCTTTTACATACTCTATTATTTTCGAACTCAAATCCAACTTAAGTCCCAGTAATTTTCCAGTTAAAATATCTGTCTTTTTTTGTGTTGACATGTTAACTAAGACTCCAACAATCAAAGTTAAGAGGATAATTATAGCTGTTATTAAATCATATGGAAGAACAAATAATACCATTATCATTGTCTGTATTGTTCCAACAAGCATTTGCTCAATGATTAAAACTCCAACTGTTTCAAGTTCTCCTATAACAGTTGATAATCCGCCTGATACATTTCCCAAAGAATTTGTACTGAAATATCCCATATTTACATTCTTAAGGCGATCGCCTATATACAGTCTGTTTTCAGCACCTAAGCTATAAGAAGCAATGTATTTATTCCTATCTGCCAAATAACCAAATAAAATTTTTCCAACTACGCTCATTGTTGCAATTGCAAAAACAGTATAAATATCCTTAATTACAATGCTTTGACCGTTAAAAATACTTTCACAAATTTTCATTAAGCAAAAGAGAATAGCACCTAAAGAAACCCCTTCAAATATCCCTTTTATTACATCAAAGATGAGCATTTTGGTTATTTTTTTAGAATATGAACCAGAAACCTCGTACAAAGTTTTTAATAATTCTCTCACTTTAAATCACCTCAATTTCCTTAGCTTCTGTATATACATCCCACATTTCTCTATACCTGCCATTTAATTCAAGTAATTTTTCATGAGAACCTTCCTCAACAATATTTCCGTTATCTACTACTATAATTTTATTAGCCTTTACAATAGTTGAGAGCCTGTGAGCAATCATAATAACTGTCTTATCTTTAATCAATGCATCAATTGATTCTTGAATAATAGCTTCATTATCTGGATCTGAATATGCAGTTGCTTCATCAAGCAATACAATCGGACTATTTTTAAGAAAACTTCTCGCAATTACAATTCTTTGTCTTTCTCCGCCTGAAAGACTTGAACCTCCCTCCCCTACAACCGTTTCATATCCATTAGGGAGATTCATAATAAAATCATGACAACTTGCTTTCACACAAGCTTCTTTGATTTCATCCATGCTTGCATCTTCTTTTGCTACTCTTAAATTCTCTAAAATAGTTTTATTAAAAAGAAAATTTTCTTGAGATACATAGGTGATAAGTTCCATATTTTGTTTCAATGGCATGTCGTTAAGGTCAACATCTCCTATAAGAATTTTGCCTTTGTCAATGTTCCAAAAACCAGCTATTAACTTTGCAATTGTTGACTTTCCTCCACCGGAATCCCCAACTATTGCGGTAAGCTCCTTTTCATTTGCTTTAAATGAAATATTATTTAATACATTTTTAGACTCATCATATGCAAATGATACATTTTGAAACTCTACATCATATGATTTTATATGTTTTAGTTGTTTTCCTCGCTCAAGATCAGGAATTTCCATAACTTTATTTATTTCTTTCATCACAATCTTTATATTTGCCATAGTTTCCAAATGGCTCATTGCTTTTATAAGAGGTTTATATGAAGCGTAAGACAATAAAATACACATAATTAGTAAACTCATTTCTACGCTTCCTTGCATAAATAAATATAATGATGTTGGTAAAACAAAAATCATCGTTGCAGGTATAGTTTCCATTGCCCCAGTCATCGAAAAGCAAACGCTTAAATACCAATCAAGCATTGCCTTTTTATTTTCATTAACCGTCTCTTTAAATTTTCCAAATGACGATGCTGACTTATTAAATGCTTTAATGACCTTAATACCATTAACATATTCCACCATTGTAGTATTCATAGCCTTAGATGCTTCTTGGTACCTTTTTGATTTTTCTTCATATCCCCTCATCATCATCATAAAAAATAGCAAACCAAGTGGAATCGTAAGTAAATTAGCTACTCCTATCCTCCAATCCATAATAAAAATTATTACGACTAATACAATTGGTATAAGTAAATTTGCAATTACCTCTGGGATTACATGAGCAATAGGCTGTTCCATCTTGTCAAGCGTTTCTACCATAAATTGTGACCATTGACCGCTACTTCTTTTTTCAATCTCTCCCATGGAAATTTTACTTAGCTTATCAACTAATTTTTTTCTTTTTCCCTCAATTACTCCATATGCTAAATTGTGAGAAATAATGGTTGAAAGTTCATGAAATAATATACTGCCTAAAAGCCCAACCAACACTGCTAATATATATGGAATATAAGCACCTATTTCTACTTTTCCTTCAACAATATTGTTAATAATATTTGCAACTGAAAAGTAAGGAACAACATCTAAACCAACTCCTATTATTGCAATTAAAGCAGATGTAAATACTTTTCCCTTATGCTCTTTTAATACTTCCATCTTTTACCTTCTTTCACTAAATCCGTATATTTCTCCATCAGATATTTCAAATAATTTGTTACAAGCGTTATCAATTAGCTCTTTATCATGCGTTACAATAAATACTATTTTATTTTTTGAGAACTCTTTAATAACTTCACTTATTTGCATCATATTCAAATAATCTAAACCACTCGTCGGCTCATCTAAAATAATAATTTCTCTATTCATTAACATACCAACTGCTACAGCCAGTCTTTGCATTTGTCCGCCTGACAAACACATAGGATGTCTATTTTTCATTTTTATGAGTTCTAATTTAGTTAAGATACTATCTATTTGTTCTTTATCAACGCTTGAATCAAACAAAGTGAATTCATCCATCAAACTCTCGGAAAATAATTGATGAATCACATCCTGCATCACCATATAGCAAAGCGTTCTTCTTTTTTTATATTTATAAAGACTACCATTATAGCTTATAGTCCCAGCATTTTCTTTTAATAAACCACATATGATTTTCATCAATGTAGTTTTTCCTTGCCCATTTTTACCGGTAATTGCTATAATATCTCCCTTGTTAGCAGAAATATTCATATTTTTCAAAACACATTTATGATTATTCCTATAATTTAAATTTGATATTACAAACTCATCTGTTTTATGAAATTCAATTGGATTTACAAAATCAATATTATCTTTTTTTGTAAAGGCTCTCAGCCCCATTCCTTTTCTCATTTTATTATCAATCAGAGAAAATTCTGTATTTGAAAAAATATGTTTCACCTTTCCATCTTCTAAATAAATTGCTTTATCAATTAAATCAACAAGAAAATACAATCTATGTTCAGATATAATAATTGTCTTACCTTGTTCTTTAAGTTTAATAAGCATTTCTCTTATTTTTTCAATGCCACACTCATCAATATTTGCAGAAGGTTCATCAAACACATATATCTCCGGATTTGTAGCGTATACAGAAGCAACTGCAAGAATCTGCTTTTCTCCGCCTGACAATTCAAATACATTCCTATTTTTTAAATTCTCTATATCTAATTCATTTATTGTGTTTTGAACTTTAGCCTTTATTAAACAAGGTTCTATCCCCATATTTTCTAATCCAAATGACAATTCTCCATCAGAATCCAAATTAAAAAATTGTGTTTTGGGATTTTGAAATATAGAACCAACTTTTTCAGCTATTTCAAATGTTTCCATCTCTCTTACTGATTTATTGTAAATTGTAACCTTACCTTGATAATTGCCCTCAATAGCATGTGGAATTAAACCGTTTATCATTTTTAATATAGTAGTTTTTCCACATCCACTTTTTCCGCACAATAAAACAAATTCACCTGCTTTGATTTCTATATTTAAATCACTTACTTGTATCTCATCTTCTGCTTTGTACGAGAAGAATACTTTTCTCATTTCAATCATTAAATTCACCTCTCTAATACAAAACATTACCGATTAACAAATATAAGACTGCTAAAAAACTTGCACCAATAACAAAAACATCAATCACCTGAATTGACGATTGAATTTCATATGTTCTTTTAGCAGGGTTATCAATTCCACGAGCTATAATTGCTTGACTTAATTCTTCTGCCGTATTCGATGCCGAAACCATTAAAGGCATTAAAGCAAACTTTATTTTTTTAATTCCCTTTATATTTCTCAACTTTAGTGCATCTGAAATATGGTGTCGTTCCTCTTTAAGTGCAGGGAAATACCTCATGCTAATTACCAGTGCAATAATAAGTGCCTTAGGAAACTTAATTTTTTCTAAGGCTTGCATCAACATTCGTATCGATGTAGTTTGTATTAACATCTGAGCAGCTAAATAACAAGGAGTTAATTTGATAACAGTAACAATAAGAATGTTAAAATTAGCCACCAAAACTTCAGGCATTATAGGGAAAAGTTGATACTCAATTATGCTTACAAAAGCATAATTGAGTACTGCTGTAAATATTTTGTTACCAATCCCAAGTAAAAATGAAAGTAACATAAGTATGACAGTAAAAGCAGTTACAACAATGTATTTTCCTGTAGAAAAAACACAAATACTTGTTGATAATAGTAAAATTATCTTAGCCCTATCGTCTAACTTAATTACTCCATTTGGGATAACGCCCATTATATAAGCCCCGCCTTCTCAAAATGTTTTTTTAGAATAACCTTACCTATAATTCCACCTATCATTCCTACAACAAAAGCTAAAGCCAAACAGCCTATCAAAGAACCAATAGAAATCATATTTTTTAACTGACTAACATATTTAGGATCCATCCCCATATCAATAATTGATTTCATGTAGCTTTCTTGGAATAACCACATTGGAAGCGGAGAGCCTATAAACCCCATTGCTAAAATTCCTGATGATATTACCGCTCCTTTTACACTTTTATATCCTGTTATAGCTCTTGTAATTTCAGCTAATACTCCAACAATTGCAAAGCTCATCAACATTGTCCATGTGCATTCACCTGATATAAAATATATAAGTCCAGTTATCAAAGAAAGTAATAATGCTGTTCCTCTTTTAGGTACTTTTGTAACCAAAAACATATAAACAAAGTTACACACAAGTCCTGCTATTGATGGCCATAGCAACCATATTATTGGAGAAAACATTGCTAAAATCATTGTTAGCAATGAAACAACCATATATATAGTCGAAAAAATTCCTATATTGACTAAATCTTTTATTTTTAATTTGTTTTCATTCATTTTTATTGCCTCCGTTATTTAGTAAATAATTTTTAGTTCTGTTTACTTCCCCTAAAAATGCAGAAAATCGGGATTAACCCGATTTCAAAAGTCTTTTATATAATTACTCTGTTTATGTTTTCATTTAATAATCCTCCCCCATCCAAAATTCATCGCAGCCTCCATCATGCTAATAAAATTCAAGGCGTTTTTATAAGAATATTGATGCGTTATTATCTCAAATAAAGGAGTACAAGCCATCGTGTAAAGTATGTGAAGTTCATCATCATTCAACTCATTCACTTCAATCTCTTTTTCTTTTAAAGCTTCAATCAGTTTCTTTGCTCCTTGAACTTCTAAATTCACCAAATCATTACGAATAAATTCGTATTCAGTACCTTGCGAACAGTTAAAAAGCAAATTAAACACAGAAAAATTCTGATAAATAAACCTTAATAATTCTTCGTTGCTATTATCAGACTTTCTTTCAAAACACTCCAATCCATTTAATTTAATTTCATTTATTGCCTGATTTGTAAGTTCTTTATTTCTTGTGTATAAATGGTTTAATATTGGACTCACAATAGCCTTAAAAATATCTTCTTTAGACTTAAAGTGTTTATATATTGCACCCGGTGTAACTCCCGCATTTTTAGCAATTACTCGCACAGATGCCTGTTCAAATCCATGCTCTGTAAACTCATCATTTGCACTCTGTAAGATTTTTTTAATTGTAGCTTCTTTGTTCCTCACTAATTTTTCACCTCTATCTAAGATAACAGTGTTTACTATATGTTAGCATAATCTAACCCCAAAGTCAATCCACAATATTCTACTGAAAATCTCTTGCTGGTATCCCAACTCTTTTCAAAGCCTTTAATTTCTCCTGTTTCCTTTGTTCTCTTCTTGCCTTATATTTATCTTCATACTCTTTCTGTTTTCCACTTGCTTTTCTCTTCAGATAATTTTGGTGAAGCTTGTCCTTTCTCTCATTGATTTTTCGTTCTTCTTCCTCAAGCTTTTGTTTTTCTTCTTCGCTTAACTCCGTCTGTGGCAGTTCATAATTACCTATGAAATTAAAGTAAATTTCTATCTTTTGCTTTGATGTCTGACTTCCTTTTCTATCTCTTTCATGTACGATAATCTTCTCTACAAACTCATTGATCGTTGTGGTTGTGAGTTCTTCAAAATTCTCATAACGATTGATAAGGGATATAAATTTTCTTGCTCTATCTGTTTCTTTTTCATATCTTGATATTGCAAGCTCTAAATCTTTAATCTCTTTGCTTAAAGTTATCTGCTCCATTTCATATTGATTGTTTAGTATCTCATATCTGCTATTTGGTATTTTGTTAAGGATCATATCTTCATAGATACGACACATCAGTCTTTCTAATTCCTGTAATCGCCCTTTGCTGTCAATAAGCCTTGTGAGTTTCTTTTCTATCTCTATTTTTTCCTTTTCTTCCATTTCATTTTGAATGGAACGGGTAAAGACTTCGTTATCTTCATCGAGATATTTTTTAATATCTTTTAAGGTTTCTTGTATAAGAGTTAATACAGCTTCTGCTTTTATCCTGTGAGCAGATGAACAAAGTGTTCCGCAAGGGACTTTCTTGTAATTGCTGCAAACATAGTATGGGATATTTTTGTAGTTGCTTGTTCTGTGAACATACATCTTACTTCCACAATCTGCACAATACATAAGTCCTGTTAGTGGATGATATTCTCCCCAACCATCGGGATACCTTTTTACATTCCCTCTTATCCTTTGTACATTATCAAAGGTTTCTTGGTCAATAATCGGTTCGTGGGTATTTTCAAAGATTAGCCAATTATCTTCAGATACATATTTGCTTTTCTTATCTTTGAAGTGTTTTCTTGTTTTGAAATTTACAGTATGCCCTAAGTATTCTTGTTTCTTTAAGATACTTGCAATTGTAGAACTGCACCAACGATAAGGATATTCAAAGTTCTTGCTTTGATATAGTCCATATCCTAATTTCTGTTGATGATAGGCGGGTATATCTACTTTTTCACTCTCTAATATCTTTGCTATTCGATACGGACCATTTCCTTGCATAGTCAAGTTAAATATTCTCCTTACTATCTCGGCTGCTTTTTCATCTACAATCCACTTATCTTTGTCTTTTTCATCTTTGATATAGCCATAAGGCGGAGAACTTGCCGTATGCTTTCCACTTTCTCCTTTTGATTTGAAAGTCGATTGAATTTTTCTTGAGGTATCTCTTGCATACCACTCATTCATGATATTTCTAAAAGGGGTAAAATCATCTTCTCTGTAAAAACTGTCTACATTATCGTTGATAGCGATTAGTCTTACGCCCTTTTGTCTTAGTATTTCCATACATTGACCAACTTTGAGATAATCTCTGCCAAGTCTACTCATATCTTTTACGATGATACAACCGATATTGCCTTGATTAACTCCGTTCATCATTGCCATAAATCCCGGTCTGTCAAACTGTGTTCCACTTATTCCGTCATCTGTAAAATGGATGATGTTGGATAGATTATTTTTACTTGCATATTCTTCAAGGATTTTCTTTTGATTGACGATTGAGTTACTTTCTCCTTGAAGTTCGTCATCACGACTTAATCTCTCATAGAGTGCTGTTATCTTTTCAAAATCCCTCATTTTTACCCCCTTTCTCTTAATTTCTTAAATAAAAAAGAATTAAGAAGTATATATTTCACTAAAATAGTGATTAAGTGTTCTCCTTAATTCTATTACTCCGGCAGCCAATTTGTACTTTTTATATTGCTTCACTGCAAAGTGTGTAGGCTCTTTCTTTTCCAGTGCTTCAAAGAGTCTGTCTATCGGATTCATATAGGTTTCATCATCTTCTCTAACTTCTGAAGCGTCTATCATATCGAGAAGTGTTGCAAAGTTCTTTTCTTCTCTTGGAGCTTCATAGAAGATGTAGCCGATAAGGGCTGTATAGTAGAGCTTTTCAGCTTTGACCCAAAAATCTTCACCTGCTTTTTCGCCCTCTCCTTTCGTATTTGCTATGATTGTCTGCACCAATTTCAGAATGTCTTTCTCAGAACGGATATAGGCAAAGGGATTGTATTTCATGGACTTTTTGAAGTTAATGGTATTTAAGATTTTAATCTCATAGCCATTATTCTCAAGCATCTTGCCACACTCAAGGACTATTGTTCCTTTGGGATCAGTTACACAATAGCTACTGTGCATCTGCATTAAGTTAGGTTTGACATAAAATCGGGTTTTTCCACTTCCTGAACCACCGATTACAAGTACATTCTTATTTCTTGCATACTTTGGATTTGCCGGTCTGCCATTCATTGTCAGTCTTTCGGTTTGTGTAAGCAAAATATTATTTTGAAACTTTTCATCCATATATGGCTCTATATCTTTTTTCGTTCCCCATCTTGCTGAGCCATACTCTTTTCCCTGCCTAAACTTTTTAGCGTTTTTCCCTTTTGTATAGACAACGAATTTGATTAAAGCAGCCATTCCTATACCTATTAAAATATCCGCCGGATGAATACTCGGAAGAAAGCTCATTGTGTTAAGCTCCAATATCCCTTGAAAAATTTTGTCAATAATATCGCCACCTATATAGGCTCTTACATGATGTGAAAAGATATTACCTATATAGAAAAATGCAAGATAGGGAATGTTCTGCTTTAGAAACTTTACCTTATCTTGCACCTTAAATAAGCCTTTGATGTCCTTTAATATTTTATCTATCATAGGCTCTGCTCCTTTTGTTTATTCTTGACTTTATCCTTTGAAACAGAGTTCTTTGCCATTTCTTTGAACTTCTCAATATTCTTATGAATGGACTCCTTCCTTTCCGTTTTCTTTTCTGATTCTGAAAGGGCATGCTTAAATGCTTTGTCCATAACCTTCATGTCTTTAGCTTGAAAGAATACTGAGTATTTCCCACTTTCCTTATCTTTCATGACTGAAAACTTTACCCCATACCGATTAAGTTCTTTTTTCAGTTCCTTAAGCTCTGCTTCTTCAACCGGAATTTCTTCAAGCTGTCCCTTTTTAACCATATCTTTTAGCTTTACTTCATTTCCGTTAGCATTAACCAGCTTTTCAAGTCCTCCAAGTTTTTCTGCTTCTTTCATCAATTTCTTTAATAAGTTCAGAATTAGCTTTCCTGTTACTTTAGCAGCTCTAACTTCCATATTCAGCGTTTTTCTTGCTATTTCTTCATTGATCAACTTATCTCACCTCCATTCAGCAGTCTGTCCTTATTCCGATTCAGTTTGTCCTTTTGAATAACCTTTCTAAAATCTTCTCCTACAACCATAACAGGAATACACATCTCTATGATTCTTGAATAGATTCTTTGATACTCTACGCTATCCTTACAATTTTGGATTGTGTCATAGGAAAGATTAGTGGTAAAGATAGTCGGTTTCTGTTTTAAGTACCTGTTATTCACGATGTTATATACTTGCTCTTTGGCATAGCTTGTATCTCTTTCTATTCCTAAGTCATCCAAGATAAGAACGGAAATATTTACAAGGGATTCAATATATGCGTTCTTGTCAAAATCAAATCCTCCCTTTTGCAGCTCATTGATAATCTGTGCAAAATTTCTTATTTTAACGCCTATTCGATACTGTTCAATAAGGCTATTTGCAATGGAGCAGGCAAGATAGGTCTTTCCGCTACCTACTGAGCCATAAAAAAGAAGTCCGATATTTTCTTTTTTCATTTCCTCATAGTCTTTTACAAAGTTCTTTGCAATGATAAGGCTTTGATTTTCTTCTCCCTGATAATTTTCAAAGGTATATGACCACTGAATAACATAGTTAAAGCAGCTACTCTTTAATCGCTCTATATCCATCTGCTTTTGTCTTTCCTTTTCTCTTGCCTCTCTACCTCTATCACACTTGCATGAGGTTCTAAAGAGCATCTTGTTTCCAAAAAACTCCATCACTTTTCCGTCTTTTCTTTCGTGGCAGACTTTGCAATAGGCGTGTCCATCTTTGATATACTCTTTTTCAGGATCATAAGAGTACTCTACATCCTCTATCATTACTTTTTCCAATTCTTTCATCATAGGTGTTCTCCTTTATCATATTCTTCCCATGTCGGGATATTTGATGTTTTCACTTCTTTTCCTCTCCCCTGATCTTTATAGAACCAAGAAAGGATTGTTGCTTTATGGTCTTTATATGTCTTTCCGGTGCTTTTGATATATGCAGATAGCCTTTCAATGTAATTATCAAGCTGTGAGTTCATTATGATTTGTAAATCGGATATATCTTCAGCAGCTAAAAATACATTTTGAAATGTTCCAAGTCCGTTTACACCAAAACTATATTCTCTCTTACTATACTTACTCTTATTATTCTCTATATAGTTACGGTCAACATTCTTAACCTCTTGAAGTTCATTTTCTTTACTTCTGAGGTCAACATCTTTTACTTCTGAAGTAAAGTTTTTTGACTTCAGCAAGTCATTTTCTTTAACTTGAAATATACTCATAAAGTCTTTGACA
>ERZ772764.1091-NODE-1091-length-17574-cov-17.610651_pt1 | contig 17574 bp, 22 predicted proteins | sample MGYA00512163_ERZ772764 | MGnify/ENA primary metagenome ERZ772764 (study PRJEB29015, sample SAMEA2737903) | human oral metagenome | biome: human oral; feature: human-associated habitat; material: dental | place: China | collected 2094 ... | reverse complement strand
TTTAACATTTGCACTCACGATACATATAGATAGCGATAAAGTTGCTTTTAAGATTCTGAAATGCCGAATTTTGGGCATTGAGCAATCGGCGCTTTTTTAAATTTAGTCCATTTTAAGGCATAAAAATATATACTCCTAACACTTTCTATCTAGAAAAATGGCACAATTCGTGCTGTAGAATTCCATCCCGTTGGGAATTGAAACCCCGCGCTATCGCTCACCGCGATATTGTATGTCTCGGTAGAATTCCATCCCGTTGGGAATTGAAACGGATGTTTCCCATCGTAAAAAGAAAACTCTGCGTAGGTAGAATTCCATCCCGTTGGGAATTGAAACAAAACTCATTGCAGCGCCCTAAAATCTCATTCGTGTAGAATTCCATCCCGTTGGGAATTGAAACTGGGAATGAAAAGGTGCTTATGCACCGGGTGAGAAAAGGTAGAATTCCATCCCGTTGGGAATTGAAACTCGGTAAGCGAGTGGCTACGTATTTGATGGCCTTGGGTAGAATTCCATCCCGTTGGGAATTGAAACCTCGGGTATGGATTGTCGTATCCATACGGACGCTTCGTAGAATTCCATCCCGTTGGGAATTGAAACTGAAAAAGCGTGGAGCAATATCGTTGCAAATTTAGTAGAATTCCATCCCGTTGGGAATTGAAACGCGCGAAACATCGAAAATTTTCAGCGCGCCAAGGAGGGTAGAATTCCATCCCGTTGGGAATTGAAACTCGCCGATAGCGTATTGCTCTTTCAAAAGCGCAGGTAGAATTCCATCCCGTTGGGAATTGAAACACGCTTTTGGCTTTGACGTCGGCTAGCTCGTTTTTTGTGTAGAATTCCATCCCGTTGGGAATTGAAACGCAAAAAGGCGCTTTTTTCGACCCTAAACGGCGCGTAGAATTCCATCCCGTTGGGAATTGAAACCTTCGATTTTGATATTTGAAAGCTGCGCTTTTACGCCGTAGAATTCCATCCCGTTGGGAATTGAAACAAATTTATATCCTGCGGCACATAGCCATTCATTGACGTAGAATTCCATCCCGTTGGGAATTGAAACCAACATCAGATGGGGCTTGACTGAAATATCTTTCAAGTAGAATTCCATCCCGTTGGGAATTGAAACACCCCGGTAAATGAGACTTCAACTCTAATTTATGGTAGAATTCCATCCCGTTGGGAATTGAAACGCATTGAGAAGAGCGGTGAGAATGAGGAAATTTTGAGTAGAATTCCATCCCGTTGGGAATTGAAACATCTTTAGGCCGACGTCTTTATACTCGTAGCTGTGTAGAATTCCATCCCGTTGGGAATTGAAACTTAAGATTTTCATCTTAAACCTCCAAAAAAGAATTTGTAGAATTCCATCCCGTTGGGAATTGAAACAAACTTCTGCTTCGCTCATTTTGCAAAAAGGTCCAAGTAGAATTCCATCCCGTTGGGAATTGAAACACCACTTGCTCGGGTGGAAATCCCGCCTAACTTCGGTAGAATTCCATCCCGTTGGGAATTGAAACAGCCGTTACAAAGCCTCTGAATATCCAAAAAACTTGTAGAATTCCATCCCGTTGGGAATTGAAACCAGAGATAACGCGATTTTGCAGGTCTATATCGGAAATGTAGAATTCCATCCCGTTGGGAATTGAAACTTACTATGCCTTATAGCGCTGAAACGAATGTCGTGTAGAATTCCATCCCGTTGGGAATTGAAACGTGTTCGTCAATCACTCAAACCCAAGCATCAAAGAGTAGAATTCCATCCCGTTGGGAATTGAAACAAAAAATCCTGCAAAATTTTAAGCTCATCCTGATGTAGAATTCCATCCCGTTGGGAATTGAAACTATCCTGCGTGCGGTTTGTACAAGTCCCCATTGCGTAGAATTCCATCCCGTTGGGAATTGAAACCGATGGACAAAAACTACCGCAAAGCTCTTGCTAGGTAGAATTCCATCCCGTTGGGAATTGAAACTCTATCCCCCACATTCGCGCACTCCTTCAGGAGCGGTAGAATTCCATCCCGTTGGGAATTGAAACCTTAGCCAGCCTTCGCGGCGCGCCATATCCATCGTGAGTAGAATTCCATCCCGTTGGGAATTGAAACTCGGGATTCGGGTTATCTGGCTTAGGAGTATCGCCACCGTAGAATTCCATCCCGTTGGGAATTGAAACCGCGATCTTTGATGCTAGGATTTGAGTGATTGACGTAGAATTCCATCCCGTTGGGAATTGAAACAAACTGCATAATTATGCAAGGAAATCCCCTAAATGTAGAATTCCATCCCGTTGGGAATTGAAACATGCTGCGTATGGACGCAAAACTTATCGATGACCTCGTAGAATTCCATCCCGTTGGGAATTGAAACGATAAAGCTCGTGAGGGTTTATATGATAGTATTAGTAGAATTCCATCCCGTTGGGAATTGAAACCGAGCTAATACTTCGTAAGCATACTCTGGAGAGCGTAGAATTCCATCCCGTTGGGAATTGAAACAGTGGTCTGCTATTATTAATTTTTTTACCGGATCTGAGTAGAATTCCATCCCGTTGGGAATTGAAACGCTATTTCGTCGTTAATGTATACGTCGCCTACTGTAGAATTCCATCCCGTTGGGAATTGAAACGAATTTCGGCTTTTTCTTTGTCGTTTAGGCTGTCGGTAGAATTCCATCCCGTTGGGAATTGAAACTTTCGGTTATTTGATTTTGTTGCGCGTTGGTATTGTAGAATTCCATCCCGTTGGGAATTGAAACTTCCTCTTAGGCGCGTCCTTGCTAGCTCTTTGCCCGTAGAATTCCATCCCGTTGGGAATTGAAACCCGCTCGAATAAAAACCGCACGCAGCGCGACAACTGTAGAATTCCATCCCGTTGGGAATTGAAACCCTGTGGACGGAAAAATTATTTCCGTCGTTCGGAAATTGTAGAATTCCATCCCGTTGGGAATTGAAACGGCAACTCAAGGAAATAGAAAAAAGATACTATCTGTAGAATTCCATCCCGTTGGGAATTGAAACATTTTCGCTAGCCTACAAGCCAAAGAAAGTGTAGAGTAGAATTCCATCCCGTTGGGAATTGAAACTTTTCACAAACCGCCCCAAGCAGTTTAGCCACTTACTGTAGAATTCCATCCCGTTGGGAATTGAAACAAGAGCTATATCGCTCTAAGCTCAAACCGGTTAGACTGTAGAATTCCATCCCGTTGGGAATTGAAACTAGGCAGACTGGACAGATTTAAGCTCGTGAGATTGAGTAGAATTCCATCCCGTTGGGAATTGAAACCGCTATGCTTGAGAATGAGATGATAGAGCGCGGGGTAGAATTCCATCCCGTTGGGAATTGAAACGGTGCAGTCAAAACCAATAATGGTAAAATTTATTGTAGAATTCCATCCCGTTGGGAATTGAAACAATTCACTTTGAAGCTCGGCACCTCGCCGCGCCCGGTAGAATTCCATCCCGTTGGGAATTGAAACTTTGGTATCTTTTGTAGCTCTAAACCCGGCGCTTAAGTAGAATTCCATCCCGTTGGGAATTGAAACATCTTTTCATCTTTAGCATATTTTGCTACGCCCGGTAGAATTCCATCCCGTTGGGAATTGAAACTCTTAAAAATACTTCTACCTATTCTAATGCTTCTAGTAGAATTCCATCCCGTTGGGAATTGAAACATCTACGAGGACGGACATCTGCTCTATTACGTCTGGTAGAATTCCATCCCGTTGGGAATTGAAACTCGGGTAGCACCGCGAAAACCGCTTGTTTGTAGCTTGTAGAATTCCATCCCGTTGGGAATTGAAGCCTCTTTTGCGCGCGCTGAAAAGATCGCTGCGCAAAATGTAGAATTCCATCCCGTTGGGAATTGAAACTAGGTATCACCCTGCTGCTCGCTTTCCTTTTTGGGTAGAATTCCATCCCGTTGGGAATTGAAACTTGATTTGAAAAGGTATGACGTAGGTTTTAGTCTTGTAGAATTCCATCCCGTTGGGAATTGAAACCAAAGGAATTCAAAGAAGCTCCAGAAGAGTTTGAGTAGAATTCCATCCCGTTGGGAATTGAAACAAGAAAAAGCAGGCTCAAAAAAAATCAATACAATAAAGGTAGAATTCCATCCCGTTGGGAATTGAAACAACAATGAAAAAAGTTCTTTTTCTAGTGCTATTTATTCGTAGAATTCCATCCCGTTGGGAATTGAAACAAGCCATTGATATTGGTATAGCAATATGAATATTCTGTAGAATTCCATCCCGTTGGGAATTGAAACGCACGAAATACAACTGCGGCTCGGTTATCATCGTGAGTAGAATTCCATCCCGTTGGGAATTGAAACTAGCTCATCGCCTTTCCTTTCATATAAACAACTTTTGTAGAATTCCATCCCGTTGGGAATTGAAACTAAAGCCATCGCGAAAAAGATTCGTAACATACTTCAGTAGAATTCCATCCCGTTGGGAATTGAAACATCATAACTTTTACAAGCTTGTGGATTCGGGAGAGTAGAATTCCATCCCGTTGGGAATTGAAACTTGACGCATAAACCGGTAGTAGAGTCAAAATATTCGTAGAATTCCATCCCGTTGGGAATTGAAACCAAGCTCTCTAGTTGCAAGACAACCCAACTCGCCATGTAGAATTCCATCCCGTTGGGAATTGAAACGCTTTTATGGCGATGATGTGGCAAAGATACGGAGGTGTAGAATTCCATCCCGTTGGGAATTGAAACAATTTGAGAAAACTTTAAACGTAAATTAAAGCTTAGTAGAATTCCATCCCGTTGGGAATTGAAACATAAATGTGAGGATATTACAAATCAGTTTGATCGGTAGAATTCCATCCCGTTGGGAATTGAAACTTCTTCTTAAAAACGTAATAAAAGCCATCGGTTAGTAGAATTCCATCCCGTTGGGAATTGAAACTAAGGTTGCTTGCGCTCAAATTTTCCCCTCCTTTAGTAGAATTCCATCCCGTTGGGAATTGAAACTAAGGTTGCTTGCGCTCAAACTTTCCCCTCCTTTAGTAGAATTCCATCCCGTTGGGAATTGAAACATCATATCACTTTGGTTCATTCGGTAGCTGATAAAGTAGAATTCCATCCCGTTGGGAATTGAAACACAAAGATTGTAAGCTTAGTTAGATCGATAAAGTGTAGAATTCCATCCCGTTGGGAATTGAAACATGCAATGTGGAGTTAGAACCCTTACAAGTCTATTGTAGAATTCCATCCCGTTGGGAATTGAAACTCGATGACCTCGATAGGTATTGCAAAAATCTCAAGTAGAATTCCATCCCGTTGGGAATTGAAACAAAATATGCTTGCTTCGCAGGGCTTGAATTTGCTTAAAGTAGAATTCCATCCCGTTGGGAATTGAAACTGATCTCATCTTTGCAAGCTTTTAGATCGCTCATGTAGAATTCCATCCCGTTGGGAATTGAAATACTCTTTCATTTTTAGATCCTTTTCTTTTGTAAGGTAGAATTCCATCCCGTTGGGAATTGAAACAAAATGCAGATTTCGATTTTACATATGTCTTTACTTTGTAGAATTCCATCCCGTTGGGAATTGAAACAACAAAGCCCGTTTCTGGTCGCCAAAAGCGGCGCGTAGAATTCCATCCCGTTGGGAATTGAAACGCTCAATTTTGTCCATATCGCAGAATTACGTCCAATCGTAGAATTCTATCCCGTTGGGAATTGAAACCATAAAAAGTCGGTCCGCCTAGCGGCTCTTAACGGTAGAATTCCATCCCGTTGGGAATTGAAACGCACTTCCTCATTTGTGAAAGGCTCAATACGCGGCGTAGAATTCCATCCCGTTGGGAATTGAAACCGTGTGTAAGACTAGCTCAAAGCAAAACGGCGTTATGTAGAATTCCATCCCGTTGGGAATTGAAACAATCAATATCAAGCATTCGGCAATAATTGCAAAAATGTAGAATTCCATCCCGTTGGGAATTGAAACGCACTTCCTCATTTGTGAAAGGCTCAATACGCGGGTAGAATTCCATCCCGTTGGGAATTGAAACCAGAAGTTGCGGGAGAAATACGACAAATTGGATACTGTAGAATTCCATCCCGTTGGGAATTGAAACAATGAAAGGTAAACGATTAAAACGGAAGTAGATCATCGTAGAATTCCATCCCGTTGGGAATTGAAACTTCTACCGCTAGCTCAAATATGAGCCTGGAAAAGGTAGAATTCCATCCCGTTGGGAATTGAAACTTCTGCCACTGCATTTTATAGTGTCCCGTAGGAATGTGGAATAATTCTATTCTTTGGGAATTGAAACGCCTAAATGGGCTTATTGCACGATTTGCGTAGGCGGCAGAATTCATCTTGTTGAAATCAAAACGTATTTACGCGACACGCCTTTTGCGGCAGGAATGGGTAGAATTCTAATCTCGCTATAAAATTTAAAAAGATTAGTTGTGGCTGGGATAAGATACAGAATGGGGTACTTATATGAAATTCATTCGGTTTCAATTCACCTACTAAATATGTTAAATTTATGGGTTACGAATGAAATTTTGGAGTTACTCACAAATTAAAATTTTAACGAACTGTATATTTGCCGCAATATAAATAAATTTAAATGCAACTCATTTAATAGCAATTCAAAATATTTATAAAAATGCACGCTATGAATCTTAAAAGCTAGGTTAAAGAAGGAATTCTGCATTAATTTTAATTAAATTTACACTACAAATTTAAGATCATGTACCAAAGTTAGAATTTAAAATTAAATTAGATGATACCAAAGAGGCAGAAAGATAGAAAAATTTTTATAAAGCAGAATTCGGTAGCATCCTCTGAAACTGCAAAACAAAGAATATCGGCGTGCTCGTCATAAAAAGGAAAAATCATCTAAATTTAATGGATACTACCGCTATCGCCACATAAAGCATAATAAATGCCTCCGCCAATTATTTTTTAAAATTTTTAAAAAATTTCTTCAAAAGCGCCTTATAAAAAATCGCGAATTTCGATTCTTTTTTCTCATAAATCACGCGAAAGACGCCCTGCAGATCCAGCTTTTCTTGCAAAGTAATGTTTTGCACTCTACTCTCCTATAAGTTTTTTTATCTTATGCAGCACAAACGCAGCGTCGTCGCTATCGAGCTCGCACAACATCTGGCATATCGCGGTCGCGGCCTGCGGCTTGGTCGTACCCAAGCGCCAATCCTGATACGTCCGCATCGACACGCCTAACCTCTGCGCCATCGCGGCGTGCGAGATCTTTTTGCCGTTGTTTTTGGCTTCGACGGCATTGTGCAAAATGTTGAATATATCGCTCGTTTCTAACATATGAAAATTATACAAATTTATTCGTTAATTATACATAAAATCGTATAAAATGAATAAAAATCGTGTTATTCATAAGTAAAAATAGCAAAACACTTCGTTTATCCGTGTGAATTATACAGAATACTGCATAAAATAAACATAAAATTTTATAAAATTTTGCATATTATGCCGTAAAGATGAACCGGCTTGCACAAACAGGCATCTTATAAAACGGCACATTAAATTTTAAACCGGGATAGAATGAAATTTTACATATCGAAGCTTTTGGGATTTGATTTTTTTGATCGGTTCTGGTAACAATTATAAACAAGATGGAATTTTACCCTATGTCGAGCCATATCTGCCGGTACAAAGAGCGTTTCAATTCCCAACGGGATGGAATTCTACAAATTTCTGGGTTCTCGTAGATGTTGCCGATGACTTGTTTCAATTCCCAACGGGATGGAATTCTACGACACCGCGGAGCTTCAATGTGCCTCGAAAAACAAAGGTTTCAATTCCCAACGGGATGGAATTCTACCAGGCTTTAGAGGACGGGGACGCCGTATCCGAAGACTGTTTCAATTCCCAACGGGATGGAATTCTACCCGTCTGTTTGAGCCAAGCATCGAAAAAGATATTCTGTTTCAATTCCCAACGGGATGGAATTCTACAATAGAGCAAAAGGAAGTGCAGGATGAAACTATAGTTTCAATTCCCAACGGGATGGAATTCTACCGAGCAACCGATCACAATTTTTAAGTGAAGCTGCAAAGTTTCAATTCCCAACGGGATGGAATTCTACCGATTCTTGGCGCAAATTCTTGCGTCAGCAGATATTGTTTCAATTCCCAACGGGATGGAATTCTACCCCGGGAAGCCTAGTGCTAGGGTCGTCAAACTTTCGTTTCAATTCCCAACGGGATGGAATTCTACGAGAAGCTCGCCACGTTTTAGGCTGTAATTGGACCGTTTCAATTCCCAACGGGATGGAATTCTACCTTCTTTGAATTTGCTTCTAAATACAACCGAAGTAGTTTCAATTCCCAACGGGATGGAATTCTACTCCGTCGGTTGTCGCTGATATGGCAGCGTTTAAGCCAGTTTCAATTCCCAACGGGATGGAATTCTACTTTGAAAACGCCAAGCTAGAGCAGATCGCGGAGCGCAGTTTCAATTCCCAACGGGATGGAATTCTACACGAACGGTATGTTAAAGAAATGTTGGCGTAAAAAGTTTCAATTCCCAACGGGATGGAATTCTACCGTCGGAAATGCGGGTATCGCCGTAACGAGAAAATTGTTTCAATTCCCAACGGGATGGAATTCCGCTAAAGATTTTAAATGAAAAGCTGTAAAATTCAATGCCTTTCTATTATTGGGAAATAATCCATAATGAGGCAATTCCTGGCAAGTAAATCCTCCCTAGCAATTCTTAGAGAGTAATCTTCATTGGCAAGATTCAACCCTTTTTCTTATCCTTCTTGTTCTTGCGAGAGGGGCTTTCCAGCTTGCGCCAAGCCTCGCTTTTTTGGCTATCCTCCATTAGCACTATCTCCCTGGCGCCGTTTCGCACGAGGTTTGGATCCACTGCAAGCTCCTTCGCGTCGATCTTTTCGGGATAGTCTATGCGTGAGAGGATGCAGCGAAAGGCGTTTAGTCGCGCGATCTTTTTGTCGTTGCTATCAAGGATCGTCCACGGCGCAAACTCGGTATTTGAAGCTAGCAGCATCGAGTATTTTGCGAGTGTGTATTGATTCCACAGCTCCTGCGATCTCGCATCTACTGGCGAGAGTTTGTATTGCTTAAGCGGGTCGGTACGGCGCGATTCGAAGCGCCTTTTTTGCTCCTCTTTGGAGACCGAAAAGTAAAATTTAAACAAAATTATCCCCGCACTTACCAAAAGCTCCTCAAATTTAGGCACTTGACGTAGGAAATCTTTATGTTCGGCGTGGGTGCAAAAGCCCATCACTGGCTCGACCATCGCGCGGTTGTACCAGCTGCGATCAAAAATCGCGATCTCGCCGCCGCTTGGTAGGTGCGCGACGTAGCGCTGGAAGTACCACTGCGTCTTTTCGACGTTACTCGGCTTTTCGAGCGCTACGATACGGCATCCGCGTGGGTTTAGATGCTCGGTTAAACGTTTGATCGTGCCACCTTTGCCCGCCGCGTCGCGCCCCTCCATCAAAATCAAAATTTTTAAGCCTTTTTCTTTTACGAATTTTTGCAGCTTCAAAAGCTCGATCTGGTATCTTTCAAGCAGGGTTTCGTAGTCTTTGAACGAGATTTTTTCGTACTTTGAGCTTTTAAATTCTATCTCTTTCAGTGCTATTTCGCCTGTTTCGGTTTTGATCTCTTTGCTCATATCGCCTCCTAAAAATTTTAAGGAATTTTACAAAAAAGTTCTTTATATTACACTATAAATTCATACTTATTACGTTAGAATGTAGGAAAAAATTTCAAAGGATAAAATTTGATCAGATCACTTATTTTGGCAGCGTTTTTTCTCTTAGGTTTGGGCGCCGAGCCCCTGAAACCCTCCGATGCGTTCAAGCTTAACGTGGCGGCGCAAAGCGATAGCGTAACACTAAGCTTTGATATCGCGGACGGGGTCTATCTCTATCAAAACGAGATAAAAATTTTCATCGGCGGCGCGGAGGTAACGAATTTAATAAATCTGCCCGCCGCGACCGAATACAAGGATTATAAAATTTACGAGGGCAAATTTAGCATCGCCGTGCCTTTAGGCCTCGTGCTTGCAAATGCCGCAGATAGCGATGATTTCGTGCTTAACGGCGATTTTTTGGGCTGCACGAAATCGGGCTTTTGCTACCAGCCGCAGCAGTTCGGTTTCAGCTTCAAGCGCGTGGTGGAGGGCTATCAGATCAGCAAAATTTCAAACTCCGAGTTGAAAAGATACCGAAACGCCGCAAATTCCGCGCAGATTTCTGCCGCAGACAGCGCGCAGAGCGGGGCTGTAAATTTTAAAAGCAATACCGTAGCTTCGGGCACAGAGGCAAATTCCTTGGCAAACTCGCATGCGGCGGGAAATTCCGCGGCAAGCTCGGCGGAAAACGCTGCTGTAAATTCCCATCAAACTTCCGCGCACAAAAACCCACGCGACGCAAATTCCATCTCCGAACAGGATAAAATTTTAAACGTTCTTGGCGGCAAGAGCTTCATCGCGGCGATCGCGCTGTTTTTCGGCTACGGCGTGCTGCTCTCGCTAAGCCCTTGCGTCTATCCGCTCATCCCGATCCTCTCGTCGATCATCGTGGCGAAAACTTCCTCGAAGCCGAGCGCAAAAAAAAGCCTCGCCGTAAGCCTCGCGTATATTTTCGGGATGGCGAGCTCGTATGCGATTTTAGGAGCTTTCGTGGCGGTTTTCGGACAAAATTTACAGGGCCTGCTGCAAACTCCTCCCGCGCTGATCCTAACCTCGCTCATATTCGCCGCACTCGCGTTTTCTATGTTTGGATTTTACGAGATTCGCTTGCCTGCGCGCTTTCAAAGCTTCTTAAATAGCAAAAGCGAAAATGCTGGCGGCCTGATCGGAGTTTTTTCGATGGGGCTTATCTCGGCGCTCGTCGTATCGCCGTGCATCTCCGCTCCGCTTGCCGGCGCGCTCGTTTATATCGCAGGCAGCGGCGACGTCTTGCTGGGTGCGGCGGCTCTTTTTGCGCTGGGGCTCGGAAGCGGCGCGCTACTGCTTGTGGTGGGGCTTGGCGGCGCGCTACCGAGGCCCGGAGCTTGGATGGAGGCGGTGCCTAAAATTTTCGGCTTTTTGCTGCTTTTTACGGCGGTGTGGATCTCGCGCACGCTCATCGGCGAAAATTTAAGCTTGCTGATTTACGCAGTTTTAGGTGCGATCTTCGCAGGATTTTTAGGGTTGTTTGACGGCGGCGCGGGCGGGATCAAGCGTGCTTTGGCTCTTGTGATCGCGCTATATTCGGCGCTGCTGCTCGCGGGCTTTGCCAGCGGTGCGAAAGATTTTTCCAGGCCGCTTGGCAATCTAATCCCGCAAAGCACGAGATATTCCAGTGGCGGCTTGGGAGGCGAGAGCTTGCAAGCGGGCGAAATTTCTCGCGCTAAAAATTTAAGCGGCGCGCATTTTTCATTTATGCGCGATCTGGCGCAGCTGCGTGGCGAAATAGAAAATTCCAAAAAGCCCGTGATAGTGGACTTTTGGGCTAGCTGGTGTAAAAATTGCGAGCAGAGCGAGCGAGCGTTCGCAGATCCCGCTCTTGCTGGCGCTCTTGATAAATTTAGCCTCTTAAAGATCGATCTTAGCGAAGATAGCGAGCAAAACAGAGCGATAAAAGCTCATTTTAACGTATTCGGCCCGCCTACGATTCTGTTTTTTAAAGAGGGCGCCGAGATTGCGAGCCTGCGCCAGATCGGTAGCGTAAATTCCGAAAAGCTGGCTGAGATTTTAAGCGAAATTTAGTGAAATTTAGATAGATTTCAAACAAAATTTAGTTTTAAGGATTGCGCGATGATAAGCAAAAATAGGGCTACGAAAGAGACCAAAATCGAGCTGGAGCTGGAGCTTTACGGGCGTGGCTCGGCGCAGATACAAACGGACATCGGCTTTTTCGATCATATGCTTAGCGCGTTTGCCAAGCACGCGTGGATCGATCTGAACTTGCGCTGCGAGGGCGATTTGCAGGTCGATTTTCACCACAGCGTCGAGGACTGCGGCATCGTGCTGGGAAGCGCGATCAAAGAGGCGATCTATCCCGCGCAAAACATCGAGCGATTCGGCGATAGCGTCGTCGTGATGGATGAGGCAGCGGTTTCTGCGGCGCTTGATTTTTCCAACCGCGCGTTTTTGGTATTTGATTGCCCGAGCCTAAAGCGCGGCAAGATCGGTGAATTCGACGCCGAGCTCGTGGAGGAATTTTTCCGCGCTTTGGCTTTCAACGCAAATTTGACGCTACATATAAGCCAGATTCGCGGCGAAAATCTGCATCACGTAGCAGAAGCCGCGTTTAAGGCGTTTGCCGTCGCATTTCGTCGCGCGATAAGTATCAACGAGCGCGCCGGCGTGCCTAGCACGAAGGGCGTTTTATAGCGGTAGAGGGGCATTAAATTAAAAACGGAAGCTAAATTTAATAAATTTGGCAATTCGCAGTTTTGTAATTTTATCGGCGTTTGAAATTTTACTCTCGCCACTGCTTGAAATTTGCAAAATTTCGCTTTTGCTCGGGCGAGGATCGCCGCTTTATTAAGATCGCTTGCTCTAGGCGCATTTGCGCTTGCGCTCTTGCTTGACGGGCGCGTAAATTTAATCGGCGCGCTAAATGCCGCTTTGTACATTAAAATTTAAAGGTAAAAAATGAATATTTTCGGATCGCTTATGGAGATTTTAAATGTGCTGTTTTTGATCTGCTTTGTTTGGCTCATAGTGTGTTTGATTAAATTTATCAGATCAAAAAACGAACCGGAGCGCCATAAAAGAGATAAAAAATTTCTAATTATTTCGGTGGTTGTGTTTGCATGCGCTTTTGCTCCACTCATATATTCTCAGTGGCTATTCGATCCTTTTTCTATACTTATCTTGGTTTTTACCGGGCTACCGGTAATTTCGTTCATTTGGCTAATTGTAAGTTTAGTAAAATTTATTAGATCTGCTAAAAGCACGGCTGAGCGCCGTAGGAGAATTAGAAATTTGCTGATTCTCTCTGCATTTTCGTTCATAACTTTTTTAGCTGTCCTAATGGGCTTTTTATGGCTGCTTAACAGCGCGCTTGCGCATATGTGAGGTACAAATGAGCAATGAAATTTTTCAAAAAACGATTGCCGTAATATTTACGGCGTGGGCGATCAGCGTTTGCGCGCTAGTCGCAGCGGCGCTATATCTTCAGAGTAAATGCTCGATCATCTCCTATATCGCAAACGGAAACTAAGATGAAGCGTGCAATTATCGCCATTTTTCTGGTGTTTATCTTGGCGGCTTTTGATTTTGCGTTTTACCGCCTCGTCGTGAAGCGATACGTCAATCAAAGCAGCGCCGAGATGCAGGCCAAATCGATCGAGCTGCATAAATTTCTGCCGTTTGATGAGGGTTCGCAGATCGTGCGTGTTAGCTCTAGCTTAAAACTTAGCGGCGATCTGCCGATAATCGACGGCGCAGCGGCTTTGTATCCCGTCTTTTCGGCATTCGTCGCGGCGAACTATCCGAAGGAAAGCGTGGAATTTGACGGGCAAAATTTCACGAGTGTTAGCAAGCTTAAATTTAGCAATACCCGCGGCGCGTACAAGGCCATAAGCGACGGCGAGGTGGATCTCATTTTCGTCGCCGCCCCTTCGAAGCAGCAGCTAGCTTATGCGCAGGAAAAGGGCGCGCGCTTGCGCTTCGTGCCGATCGGGCTGGAGGCGTTCGTCTTTATCGTAAATGCGAATAATAAAATTTCAAGCTTAACCGTGGATCAAGTGCGAGGGATCTATTCTGGGGAGTTTGACGACTGGTCGCAGCTAGGCGGCGAGCACATGCGAATAGATGCCGTGCAGCGAAACGCAGGCAGTGGCAGCCAGAGCGCGTTTTTAAAATTTATGGGTGAAACGCAGCCTAAGCGCAAGATCACGGGCTTTTTCGGTAGCGCGATCGGCTTTTCGTTTCGCTACTACGTCGAGGGGATCGTGCAAAACGGCGGCGTGAAGATGCTTAGCCTAAACGGCGCGTATCCGAATAAAGAAAATATCGTTAGCCGCAAATACCCGCTCGTAGCCGAAATTTACGCGGTTTACGATGAAAACAACAAAAACGAAAATATCCGCATCTTGATAGATTGGATCCTTTCGCCGCAGGGACAAAGCATCATCGAAAATAGCGGCTACGTGCCGATTAAGGGCTAAAATCGCGGCTTAAATTTATACGGCGTTTGCCAAAAATTCAGCCAAATTTCGTTAAAATCACAAAATTTCAAAAAACGGAAAACGAAGTGATAAAGATCATATTTTTAGACGTAGATGGCTGCCTTAGTGACGGCGGATTGTATCATTCAAACGGCGGCGAAGAGATGAAGAAATTTAACGTAAAAGACGGGTTTGGCATCCAGGAGTGGCAGCGGCTGGGGCTAAAGGTCGCGATCATCACCGGCAAAAGCTCGCAAATCGTCGCAAATCGTGCGCGAGAGCTAAAGATCGATACGCTCTTTCAAGGCGAAAAAGACAAACTCTCAAGAGCGGAGCAAATTTTAAAAAATTTTAACCTAAGCTTCGATGAGGCCGCTGCGATCGGCGATGATATAAATGATGCGAAGCTTTTAAATGCGGTCGCGATCAGCTTCAAGCCTGCCGATGCGCTAAGCTCGCTAAAAGCGGATGTCGTGCTAAGCAAAAACGGCGGCTGCGGTGCGGTGCGCGAGATGATCGAAATGCTCGTCGATAAAAATGGCATGCGCGAAGAGTGGAATAGCAAATGGATGTAGTTTCGCAAGCGCGCGCAAGGGGCAAAATTCTGCGTAGATCAAAAGGAGCCGAGCGATGGTGATAAAAATTTTCTACGTCGCGATTGCGATCTTTTGCGTCGCGATGGTGTTTCTAAGCGTGCAGACGCCATATTTTAGCGATATGTTTAGGCAGGATCTAAGCATTGCGAATATGGAGATGAAAAAGATCGTCGATTATCAGATCGGCGAGCGCGTGGATGCTAAATTTACCGCTGAGAGCGGCACGCGCTATAAGGATCGCGACGAGTTTGTAAATTTTAAAGCCGAGGAGATTAGCGCGGATCTAAATCACACTTTGGTTTCAAAGACCGCGACGCGCGCAGGCGAGCTGATAAAATTTAACGGCGACGCGCATTATGTAAATAGCAGAGGCTTTGATTACACTGCGCAAGAGATCATCTACGATACGAGCAGCAAGATCGTCCGCTCCGACGTGCCGTACGTGCTTCGCCAAGGCGGCGACCGCATCATGGGCGCAAGCATCAGCTACGATACTAAAACCAAACAAACAAACTCAAAAGGAATCCACGCATGGTATTTAATAAAAGATCAAAACTCTACAAACTAATACTTTCAGCCGCGCTAATTGCGGGCTTTGGCGCGTCAGCTCTCAGCGCCGCGCAGGAGCAGGTCGAGGTTACGGCGGATAATTTTTTCGCCGACGAGATCAAGCAGATCAGCGTCCTAACCGGCAATGTCCGCATCAAAAAGGGCGCTTACGATACGCTAAATTCCGACAAAGTGACGATTTACTTTGACGCCAAGCGCCAGCCTACCAAATACGTCGCGACGGGAAACGCAAATTTTAAAATTTTACTCAATCAGAAGCATTATGACGGCAAGGGCGGCGTACTGACCTACGATCCGACTATCGAGGCCTACACGCTTGAAAACAACGCCTATCTGCACGAAGCCGAGACCAAAAAGGAGGTTTACGGCGATAAGATCATCGTAAATCGCCAAAAGGGCACCTACGAAGTAAAAAGCGGCGGCGGCGAGAAAAAGCCCGTGCGTCTGATCTTTCAGGTCGAAGATCAAAACAAATGATCTATCCTAGCAGCGCGCAGTTTATCACCTCCGCCGCAAATATCGGGGGTGCGCCCGAGTTTGCGATGAGCGAAGTAGCGTTTTTGGGGCGTTCCAACGTCGGCAAAAGCAGCCTGATAAATGCGCTTACCGGGCGTAAAAACCTAGCCAAATCAAGCTCGACGCCGGGTAAAACGCAGCTGATAAATTTTTTTGAGGTTAAATTTAAACAAAAGCTTGCCGCAGACTCGGACGGCTCGCAAAATGAAACGTCGCAAGATTTGGCAAGCAAAGAGCCTTTAAGCTCGGCTGCGAATTGCGCGCGAGATTTTGTAGATGCTGCGACGTCTGAGCGAAATTTCAAGCAGGACTCTATTTTAAATTTAAAAAGCGTTTCGGCGGATTTTAGATCGGATCGCCAGACGGATCTTGCGGCAGGTTTTGCGCCGAATTCCGCGCAAAGTTCTGAATTAAATTTTACGGGCATATCCGCGCTAAATTTAGCGAGCAACCCCGCTTTTTCTGATCTTGCGAGCTTGGGGGAAAATATCTCTTTGATCTTCGTGGATCTGCCCGGGTTCGGGTACGCTAAGGTCTCTAAAAAACTGCATTATATCTGGCAGAAAAATCTCGACGAGTTCATCAAGGAGCGTCTAAATATCAAGCTTTTCGTCCATCTCATCGACGCGAGGCAGTTTGATCTTGAAATAGATAAAAATTTACAAAACTATCTTTCTAGTTTTCTGCGCGGCGATCAAAGGGTCGTGAGGCTCTATACCAAAGCCGACAAGCTCAATCAAAGCGAGCGCGCAAAGCTTTTGAAGCACGATCCGCAGGCGGTTTTGGTTTCTATGCTAAAGGGCAGCGGGCTTGCAAAAGCGCGCGAGATCATCGTGCGCGGGGCGTTTGGACTATGAAATTTCTAAATTTAAATACGCAAAATTTCGCGGCGCAGAATTTCAAAATAATTAAATTTAGCGGATATAAAATGCACCGCGAAAATTGCGCGAAGATTAGGGAAAATTTTAGATGATACGGCTAAAAAAAGCGCGCCTTTGCGACATTTCTCGTATGCAGGAGCTCGTAAAAGAGGAGGTGCAAAACGGCGTGATCTTGCCTCTTGAAAGCGATGAGATAGCTGCCAATATCCGCTCATACGTGCTGGCGTTCGGCTGCGATTCTAAGGCGGATACGAGTTTTGATTGCAAGGAAAATTTGAGTTTCGATTCTAAAGAAAATTTCGACTTAAATTTAGCCAGGAATTCCGATTTAAATTTAGCGCGCAATGCCGATTTAAATTTAATCCAAAGCTCCGCCGAAAATTTTGCCGAAATTACTTCTGAAAATTCCGCCGAAAATGCCGCGGGCAATTTTGCGCCGCAACTAGCTACGTCTCAAAATAGCGCGCCACGAAATAGCGCAGCGCAAGTCGTATACGGAGCAGGCTGCGCGCAAGCGGGCAAAGAGCAAATTTTACGGAGCGGATATTCGCAAAGCGCGGGCGTTTTTCAGAATAATCTTTCGCGGCTTTGCGAATCGCAGTCTGCAAAAGATGCGGAAATTTTGGCGGGCTTTGCTTCGCTTAAAATTTTTAACGCCGATCTTGCCGAGGTGCGCTCGCTCATCGTCGCTACGCAGTTTCGCAGGCGCGGCATTGCCAGAGCTATCGTAAACGAGCTGCTCAGCGAAGCGAAATTTTACGGGCTGAAAAGCGTATTTACGCTCACCTATCAAAAAGAATTTTTTGAACGCCTCGGTTTTATCGAAATCCCAAAGGACGAGCTGCCCGCGCAAAAAATTTGGGCTGATTGTATTAAA
>ERZ772764.1090-NODE-1090-length-17580-cov-19.243310_pt1 | contig 17580 bp, 11 predicted proteins | sample MGYA00512163_ERZ772764 | MGnify/ENA primary metagenome ERZ772764 (study PRJEB29015, sample SAMEA2737903) | human oral metagenome | biome: human oral; feature: human-associated habitat; material: dental | place: China | collected 2094 ... | reverse complement strand
ACGCGGGCGATCACGGATATCCGTTTGCGACGAATTTCAACCCAGAAATCAACCTACGCGAAGTAAGCGCAAAGGGTCGCTACTGGGAGCGCGGCGAGTGGAAAGAAACGGGGCCGATGGAAATAATGTTCAAATGGGACTACCCGAAAATCGGCGTCAAAGATAGCTACCTGCTCTACCACGAGGAGCTAGAAAGCCTTGTTAAAAATATCAAAGGGCTGAAGAGAATCCGCTTTTTCATGACATTCGGACAGAGCTACCTAACTCACATGAAGTGCCTAGAAAACGTCGGCATGCTACGCATCGACGAGGTCGAGCACAACGGAGTAAAGATCGTGCCGATACAGTTTCTAAAGACCCTGCTGCCGGATCCTGCGAGCCTCGGCCCTCGCACAAAAGGCAAAACAAACATCGGCTGCGTGATACGCGGCTTAAAAGACGGTAAAGAGCGCCAAGTATATATCTACAACGTTTGCGACCATGAGGCTTGCTACGCCGAGACGGGCGCACAGGCCGTGAGCTACACGACGGGCGTGCCTGCAATGATCGGCTCGATGATGGTGGCAAAGGGCATCTGGAGCGGAAAAGGCGTCTTTAACATGGAAAATTTTGACGCCAAGCCTTTCATGGACGAGCTAAATAAGCAGGGATTGCCGTGGGAGATAATCGAAATGAAGCCCGGCGAGAGGTATGAAGTTTAGTTTTTAGGCTTGTCTTTTTCTACTTATACTTCGTTGAAATTTGATTTTCAAACTTGGCAAACTAAGTTTTGGATAAAACCCAAGTAGAGTGGAATGCAGAGCTAGATTTTAGCTCTTTTACTAAAAATAGCCAAATTCTAAATAAGGAAATTAAAATGATACAAGATGAATTGGTAAATTTTCTATCAAGATTAGACAAAAAATATGTAGATAGTTTAATAGACGTAATTACTGGTAACGGCAATAGAAAGATTGCGCTAGACCCAGCAATTAAAGATTTTTTAGTTACAGAAAAAAATAGTGATATAGCAATCCATCATAGAGGAACTATCAAAGTTTTGTTAAACGAATTTTACCAATTCGGTGGCAACTCAATAGCAAATATAATCAGAGGGTTTACGGACAAACTTAAATCGGTTGATTACGATGAAATATTAGGTGATATATATAAGAGGTTTATTTCAAAAAATGATAAGTTATCATTAAAACAAAAAGAGGAAGAGATTTTATTATTAATTTTTGGAAAAGATTGGCAAAAAATATCATTTGAAGATGTAAAAAATATATCCATGAAGCCTAATATAAAATTTGGAATATACTCCGATACAACCTCTCAAATGGCTATTAATACAATATCGAAATTTAGTATGCTCTTATTAGCAAAGTTGAATCCAGCTATTGCGGCTGGTGATAGCATTAGACAGATATCATCTCCTGCTTTAAGAGTAGTTATACCTTTTATGATTCAACTAATATGGCTTAAAAATAAATTTCAAAATTTAATCACCGCCTCATCCCCACCGCAACCAGTTAAAAAATATTCCGAGGATGTCTCGACAGACGAGCAAGAATCTCAAAAAGATAGTGATATCTCAAGGGTATCTCAAATTTTCAGCAATACCACAGGAGTAATAACTTCAAGTGAGCTGGCAACAGGCAACTACATACAATGCACCGTAAGTCCTGAGCTTTTAGCTAAAGTTAAAGATAATCCCAACCTTCTAAGGGGCGTAATAGTAGAAAACGGGCGATTAGCCGAACATGCGAAATTTCTAAAGCCTAAAAATTTACAAAAGATAGTAACTTCTGGAGTATTATTTAATGTATTATCTACAATAGTAGCGCAAAAGCATTTAGCTGATATAAGTAAAAAACTTTCAGATATACAAAATAGCATAGATCAAATACTAAAAGATATTGAATTCAAGGAACAAAGTAAAATCAATATTGCGATCAATAATTTAGCAAAAATATCAAAGACAGCATATATCAAAGATAACCAAGAAGTATCGAATAGGTTGTGTAATGACGCGAGAAATTTAGCTGAACTCTCAGAAGCTCTTTTGCTTAAGATAAAGGATAAAATAAATAGTATAGAATACATTGATATATCAGATAAAAAAGTCAAGCGAAATTTTATAAAATTGCGAGAGTTGATTGATAAATATAACTCCTGTATCCAGGTTTTATCCAATATATATACAATATTATTTTATATAACACAAAACGAAATTTTCTTTCAGGACATAGTCGGTATTAAGGAGGAAATAAAGGATTTTAATGTTTTATTGAATAAAATTTATAATACGAAATTTAAAAGAGGTCTTTTGCCGACAAATAATCGTAAACTAGCTAACGAAGCCTTTTTGGAAAATAGAAAAGAAGAATTTGAGTGCATGTATGTTAATTTAGAAAATGAACTTAAACTTGTAAATCGACCATATACTTTAGCTTTAGCCATAGAAAATGACGAAATTATAGATTGTAGACTCGTGGAGCAGCAATAACCTCTTTAAATTTCACGTATTGAAAAAAATCTAATCAAAATTATATACTTATACCAAATACAAATAACAACAAAAGGAAAAATTTGAACTCCTCAAAAACTTCACTATCTTTTTTAGTCGTCCTAAGTGCTCTTATGGCCTGTACATCGCTATCTACGGACGTATATCTACCTGCTATGCCTACGATGGAGCGACAGTTGCATGGCGATGCGGAGCTCACGATAACGGGCTTTTTGATCGGCTTTGCTATAGCGCAGCTCGTATGGGGGCCTATCAGCGATAGGATCGGGCGTAAAATTCCGCTTTTCATCGGTATGGCGCTCTTTGCGATCGGATCGGTAGGATGCGCGATGTCGGACACTATGCTGCGCCCTTTTCTGGCGCGTGTTTCAGGCTGTGGGCGCATGCGTAGGACCGATGCTAAGCAGGGCGATGATTAGCGATCTTTTCGGTAGCTCGCAGGCCGCGCAGATGCTCTCTACGCTAGTTATCATCATGGCGATAGCGCCGATAGCGGGTCCGTTATTGGGCGGCGCGATACTGGAGTTTGGCTCTTGGCACGGGATATTTTGGCTGATGGCGCTAGCTAGCGCGGTTATGTTTGCGATGATTTTTTCTCTGCCAGAGACCTTGCCGCCGCAAAAGCGCTCCACAAAGCCCATCGTATCGTCTTTTAGAAACTATCTAAGATTATTACAAGACGCCAAATTTATGCGCTACACTCTTAGCGTGACGTTTTTCTATGTAGCCGCCTATGCCTTTATCACGGGCTCATCCTTTGTATATATCGATTATTTCGGCATTCCTAGCAAATACTACGGATTTTTATTCGGCATAAACATCGTGGGCGTCATGGCGTTAAGTTTTGTAAACAAAAAGCTAGTAAAGCACTATGCCCTAAACCGCCTGCTCATAGTTTCCACGCTCGTTGCCGCGCTTGCGGCCAGCGTGCTGTTTGCGTTTGCGTTTTTCAAAACGGGCGGAGTTCCTGGCGTGATAATCCCGATGTTTTTCGTTTTTAGCATGAACGGCATCATCGCTTCTTGCTCCAATGCCGCCGCTCTTGATGGCGTGCCGCAGGAGATGAGGGGCTCGGCCGCTGCGCTCATCGGCTCGCTGCAATACGGCAGCGGCATCCTCTCCTCGGCGATGCTTGCGGCGTTTTCTGCGGGTACGCCGCGAGTGATGTCTTGGATCATAGCGCTGTTTGTTTGGCTAAGCGCGCTCGCAGCGTATTTAAATAAGTAAATTTTAAATCGCAGCGAAATTTTATAATTTGCCGTCGAGTTTGGCTCTGTTTTAAACAGACGGGCGGTTTCTTAAATTTAAACTCTAGCTAGGCTTAGACCGAAATTTTTAAGCAAACTTTGCTATAATCGCCGAAATTTTGAAAAAATCAAGGAGAAAATATGAAACTACTTTACGTCGCTTGCATGCTAGCCGCGTTTGCTTCGGCTCAGACCGAAACTGTGCAGATGCCGGACTTCGCCAAAAGCTCGATGAAGACGCATGAACAGGCCGAAGAAAAACTAATCGCAAATGCCCTAAAAGGCGATCTAAGCCCGCTTGCAAGCGATCTAAAGATCGATAAAACGCTAAAAGACGGCGATTCGCTTATCATTAACGGTGCGCATTATAGGACCATCGAGGGCGACAGCACGCAGTGGAAAGAGGGCGATGCCGTGCGCCTAATAAGCGGCAACAAGGACGGCCGCTGCCTAAGCTCGATCATGCTCAATCTGCGCACGAAAACCGTCTGTAAATTTATGTGCGACGCGTATTAGGCGAGAATTTCGTCTAAACCACAAAAATCCACCGGCTCGTCGCAAGTTTCTTGCAACGACCGGTTGTTTCTGCTATTTGGCCATAGCATAGATCGCTAAATATATGCCTATGAATAAAACGTTATTATATATTTTTAAAAGCGTTCGTTATGTTTATTGTCCTATATTTGTTCATTCCGCACCCAGAAGATGGAATTTATAATATGCTAGATATACGCATGTTTATTGGCTTAGTGTTGTTTTGCATCTGCCTTATATTGGATATTTAGTTTAAATCCTAATCTCTATCTTTACGTATCGTATTTTTTGATGGTCGCCAAAATTGCATATCACAAATTTAAATTCTAAACGGCTTGATTTGGGTTGTTTTTAAAATTTTGCTTTAATATCGATAAATTCTGCTATAATAAACGCAAATTAAACAATGTCGTTAAAGACGTAACGCGGGGCGATAAAGCGAGTAAAATTTGTAGAGGCAAATTTTAACCCTGCCGCTCGGTACTTCAAACGGCAAATCAAGGAAAAATATGCAAAAATTTAGAATTATAAACGGCGAATGCTCTCGCATGGATATTTTTCTGATCATGACGCTGGTTTATATATTCGGCGTGGCGTGCAGGTTTTTTTGGATATATTGGGCAAGCGGGATTGAGCAGTTTTCTTTCGATGGCGAGCTCATCATGACTACAAACGACGCCTTTGCGAACGCCGAGGGCGCGCGCGATATGATAGCGGGCTTTCACCAGCAGGGCGATCTTAGCCCGTACGGCGCGTCGATCCCAACTTTAGCGTTTTTACTTAGTAAAATTTTACCTGTCAGCTTAAATAGCATTACGATCTACATGAGCGTGTTTTTCGCGCCGCTGGTGGCCGTGCCGATTATTTTGATAGCAAGAGAGTATAAGATTCTGGGCGCCGGCATCATCGCGGCACTACTTGCTTGCGTGCTGCCCGGATATTATGTCAGGACTTTGGGCGGGTATTTCGATAGCGATATGCTAAATGTTACTCTGCCGCTGCTAACGCTATGGGCTTTGATTAGGCTCATAGGGCGAAGCGAGCAGAGCAGCTTTGCTTTACCTGCCGTTTTTACAGTGATTTATGATTGGTGGTATCCTAGCTCGTATTCTCTAAATATGGCGATTATAGCGATATTTTTAATCTATACTTTGATTTTTAATAGACACAATGAGGAAAATTACAAAGCGATTATTCTTATGGTTGCAGCGGTCATAAAATTTAGCGCGTATTACGAAGGTGAGACAATAATTGTAAATTATATTTTATTGCTTAAGATTGCACTAATTGCGTTTTTATATTTTTTAATGATTAAAATTCCAAGCCATAAAAGCAAAAAAGCTCTTTGGATTTTGGGTACGATCGCCGTAATTATGTTTATCATATTCGGCGGACTTACGCCCATAGCAGTGCAGCTTAAAGCATACATCTTAAAGGATGTAAGCAAAGAAGAAATTTTCTACTTCTATGGCGTTAGAAATACGGTCAACGAGGTTGCCAATGCTAATTTCATAAAATTTGTGCTTGAATCTAGTGGGCATCTATTTATATTTATATGCGCGGTAGGAGGGCTGGCTCTATTGCTGATAAAATTCCCTTCGTTTATCTTAACACTGCCGATGATAGCGCTTGGAATTTTAGCACTTTTTGGTGGAACTCGCTTTACAATGTACGCTACACCGATGATAGCGCTCGGATTTGCTTATTTTATATATTTCACGCTGAATTACTTTGAAATACGCACTTGGCTTAGAAGTACTTTGTTAGCTATTTTAACTTGTTTAGCGATAATACCTAGCATAGATTTTATTTATAAATTCCGAGTTGCGCCTACGCTTACGAAAGACTCCATAATGCCTCTTGCAGAGCTAAAAAATAAAGCCAGCAGAGAAGATTACGTGCTATCGTGGTGGGATTACGGTTATTTAATCAGATATTACTCCGATGTAAAAGTAGTAGCTGATCCCGGAGGTAGACAGGCAGGAGAATACACTTTTATGAGTGCGTTTTCCTTTAATAAAGATGAGGTAAGCTCTGCTAATATGGCAAGGCTTAATGTCGAATATATACAAAAGTTGCAAGGTAAAAAATTTGATCCTAAACTGGAAGATAAATTTAAACTAAATCTATATCAAATTCAAAAAGACTATGGTGAAGCGGATATCAATAAATTCCTAAGTTCTTTAAGCGATAAGAATTTCAAGCTTCCACGGAAAACTAGGGATATATATTATTATTTTGTACCGCACATGATAGATATATTGCCTAATATCTTAAAATTTTCTACTGTAGATATAGAAACAGGTAAAGAGTCTTGGATGCCATTTATTCATGTGGGTTATGATATTAGAATGGGTAAAGATGGAGAGAGCATCATAATAAATGATGAATGCGCGCTGCCTAGCGTCGATCCTGAATACCTAATCTATGACGGTAAAAGAATGCCTATTAATTCATATTATCAAGTGGGCGAAGTAAACGGCAAACTCGTCAAATTATCTAAGCAGATAGATAAAAATTCTAATCTTTACGTGATATTTTTACCAGATTACCAAAGAATTTTAATCTTAGATAAAAAGGTCTTTGAGTCAGCCTTCATCCAACTTTTTGTGCTGGAAAACTATGATAAAGATCTGTTTGAGCCCGTTTATTTAAGTAATTATGCGCGGATTTACAAGTTATTAAGATAAATTTATATTCAGAGGAATATTGCGTAAATTCTTATTGCATTATGCTTTTAAAAAGCGTATGTTACTAAGCGATAAAATTTATAATGCAAGCTATATGTTGAGATTTAGAATTTATACTAGTTATAAATAAATTACGAAAATACTTCAAAATTTTATCAATAAAAATCGTAAATGTTATGTATTTACTTTAAATTTAGCCTAGGTTTCGAAGCGTGTCGCTATCATTAAGATGAAATTTCACCCAAAGGAGTAAAGATGAGAAATTTAGTTGCAAAAGCATTGTTGCTTAGCTCTTTAGCTGCAGTAAGCGCGATGGCGGAGGGGCTTTTCATAGGTGGCGAAGGCGGATACAATTTCAAAAACCAAGCCGCAGGTTTTGATGACGGACAGCCGCAAATCGGCGTTAAAGCCGGATATGACTTCGGCACGTTTAGAGCTTACGGCGGGTATTTTTACGGATTTAAGGGCGAGGATTCCAGCTCGAATGCCAATTCGAAAAGAAAGGTTAAATGGAGCACGCACGATTTCGTAGCCGGTGCGGATTTTACGCCGGAGCTTTTCGGTAGATTTAAGCTCGTCCTAGGCGCTTACGCTGGGCTTTCGGTGCTAGATACTGAAGTTAAAATAGACTATAGCAATGGCGGCTGGGTTAGAGCGGACGATACGCTGGGTGGCTTCATTTTGGGCGGCAAGATAGGTACCGCGTATGAGTTTGGCTCCAATAGCGAGATTGAAATGGGCTTTAAAGCAAGCAAGGCGTGGTACAAAGACGGCGATTATATCGAAGATAACGACGGTAAAAAATACGGCGTTTACGCAGGATATAATTATAAATTCTAAGAATTTTTATATTTGAGGCATTGCACTGCTTTCATAGAGCCTTGATGCTCGGTAGCTTTGCAGAGTGTCAGGTAAGGCTAGCTTCGTCGCAAGGCTTTACTAATGATTTTAGTAGAATCTTGCGATGAGGTTTAAATTATGATGAATTTAACGCCTTTAAATTCAATCCTAAAATTTTAACTTACGGAATTTCGTCGATAAAAATTCCATTTCAGATTTTATTGGCTAAATTCCACCCCTGCGCTTTTGGATAAAATTTCGTTCATTTTCGAGATTAGATTAAAATTTTAATGACGGCAAAAGAAATTTTAGATAAAATCAACACTTTCATACCAAAATTTTACTCAAAGGATAGAGATGAAGAGTTACGTTACGGGCTTTCCGCGCATCGGAGAGCAGCGCGAGTTAAAGAAGGCTTTGGAGAGCTATTGGGCGGGCAAGTGCGATTATGACGCGCTAGAGCGGGTTGCTACAGAACTGAAAGATCGTCACATCAAATATCAGCTGGATGCTTGGAGCGGCCTAATTAGCGTAAACGACTTTTCATACTACGATCTGATGCTCGATACCAGCGTGCTTTTCGGCGTAATCCCGCAGCGCTTTGCGGCTCTTTCGGCGCATGAGCAGTATTTTGCGATGGCGCGCGGCAGTAAAGACGCAGTCGCGATGGAGATGACGAAGTGGTTTAACACAAACTACCACTATATCGTGCCTGAGATCTCGGCGTATACGGAATTTAGCCTAAATCCTAGTAAAATTTTAAGCGAGTATAAGGCCGCGAAGAATAACGATTTTAAGGATTCCTGCGCGCTAAAGATAAATTTAATCGGACCTATCACCTATCTTGCGCTTAGCAAATCAAGCGACAAAAGCGATCCACTCGCGCATTTAGATGCCCTTGCCGCGAAATACGAGGAACTGCTAAAGCTTCTTAGCGAGCTTGATAGCGAGGTCGTAGTTCAGATCGACGAGCCGATTTTCGTGACGGATCGCGCAGCGGAGTTAGCGCCAAAGATTGAGCCTATTTATCAGCGCCTAAGCAAGGCTGCAAGTAACGTAAAAATTATCTTTATGACCTATTTTGAGCATGCGACTGAGGCCGTGCGCGAGATAGTAAAGACCGATGTTTGGGCGGTCGGGCTTGATTTCGTTTACACAAGCGAAGAGAATATCAAAAAAGAGCTTCAAGCTTTAAAAGACGCTAAGACCGTGCTTTTTGCGGGCGTGATCGACGGGCGCAATATCTGGAAGAGCGATATCGACAAAAAGCTCGCTCAGCTTGAAGCTATTGAAGCCTACGTGCCTAAGGAGCGCATCTACGTGGGCACCTCCTGCTCGCTTTTGCATGTGCCTTTCACGCTAAAATACGAGGACAAGCTAAGCGCTGAGATCAAATCCTGGCTAAGTTTTGCGGTCGAAAAACTAAGCGAAATTTCGATTTTAACCCATCTTTTCTTTGAAATTCCGATGTGCGAACACGGCATGAAAGCTTACGAAGAAAATCAAAAATCCGCTAAAACCCGCGCTAGCTCGCCTCTAATTCACGACGAGCGAGTGCAAAGCCGTGCCGCAAATTTAAATAAATTCGAGCGCACCGATCGCTACGAGGATCGCATCAAGGTGCAGAAAAAAGAGCTAGGCTATGGAATTTTACCTACCACTACGATCGGCTCCTTCCCGCAGACTGCCGAGCTTCGCCAAGTTCGCAACGCCTACAAAAAGGGCTTAATCAACCGCGAAGCCTACGAGCGTGACATCAAAGCCTACATCGATGACTGCGTTAAATTTCAAGATGAGATTGGTCTGGATGTGCTGGTTCACGGCGAGCCTGAGCGCAACGACATGGTCGAGTATTTTGGTGAGCAGATGAGTGGATACGCGTTTAGTGCCAACGGCTGGGTGCAGAGCTACGGCAGCCGCTGCGTGAAACCGCCGCTACTTTTCGGCGACGTTAGCCGCCCAAAACCGATGACCGTGGAGTGGATCAAATACGCTCAAAGCCGTACTAAAAAGATTATGAAGGGCATGCTAACGGGACCTGTTACGATGATGAACTGGAGCTTCGTGCGCGATGATAAGCCTCGCGAGCAGATCGTAAAACAGCTCGCACTTGCGATTTTCGATGAAATTTCGGATCTGCAAGACGCGGGTATCAAGATCGTTCAGGTGGACGAAGCTGCGTTTAAAGAGGGCTATCCGCTTAGATCCGAAAACATCCCTGCATACGAAAAATTTGCCGTTAGTGCTTTTAAGCTCGCTGTCAGCGCCGCAAGTGCTCACACGCAGATTCATACGCATATGTGCTATTCGGAGTTTAACGACATAATCAAAACGATAGAGGCGATGGATGCCGACGTCATCAGCATCGAGACCGCTCGCAGTGGTAACGAGCTGCTTCGAGTTTTCAAATCGGTCGGTTATAAACAAGAGGTCGGTCCGGGCGTTTACGACATCCACAGCCCGCGAATTCCTAGTGTGCAGGAGCTCGTAAACCAGATCCGCGCGCTGCTTGAGGTGCTCCCGAAAGAGCAGCTGTGGATCAACCCGGACTGCGGTCTAAAAACCCGCAAATGGGAGGAAGTTCGCCCTAGCCTAAAAAATATGGTCGAAGCAGTAAGAATTATCCGCACAGAAGCATAAATCTAGCACAAAAAAAGACTTTGCTGTCGGGCAAAATTCTACCCGACAGCCGTTTTGTAATAGAATTATGTGGAGCGTTTATTTCGAGCATGGACCGTTAAAATATCTGTGTGAAATTTACTTCGAACGAGCATGAAAAGACGGTGAGAGATTTCTACGCGTCTGCTTGGCAAGCATATTTGATAGCCGCTAAGTAATGCAGCAATATGAAATTTAGTGCAGGATTTACGGCTTTTTCAGTTGGGTGGGCGCGGGATTTTTTTAAAATGCGGCGTAAAATTTCATCTCGACTGCTAGCTTAGAATTTCATCGCAACTGCTCGTTTAATTGAAACGCGGAGCGTAAATTTTATCGCGATTGTCCTAAAGGCAGGTTGAGGCAAGCGATAAAATTTTAAAATTTTCGCAAATTAATTCTTGCGCGCACAAACCTCGCCAGCCGAATAAAAAATGCTGAAATTTGCAATTTTACGCGGCGTTTTATGAACTGTTCGCGCCGCTAAATTAGAATTTCAAAACGCGAGCCAAAGCTAGTATCGTTGCGCTAGAAATTTTAAATTGCAAATTAAAATTTACATTATCTCGTTAGAATGGCTAGATTGCGAAGCGAGGTCCAGCTCTGCTACGTTAAATTTTGGCTCAAACTAAACTCTATGTAGCGCATTAAATTTACGACTAATTTCGCCTGGCGAGCCTGAAGTTGCGTCGCGCTAAAACCAGGTCTAGAGCCAAAATTTTACTACGCGAAACTCATTGATTTTAACTTGTGTTTTGTTCGAAAGAGCGAGGCTAGCGTAAGGCGCGTTTGCGTTACCATAAAATTAAAAGAGTCTTTATGGAGGCGCAGATCTGCAATTTGCAGTAAAAATTTAAAGTCATGTTTTGGCTCATAAGGTACAGCTTTTAGATGGTTTCTATCACGCCTTAAAGTGAGATTTTGCTTAGTAATTTTGCGCGATAGATTTTAACGGGCGGAATTTTATCATCGCCGCAAAATTTTGGCTTTTAAAATTTTGCTTTGTAGAATTTCGGCCCTCATAGTTGCGATGAAGCGCAGCTCATTTTATTTCGTAGGATTTTAGCGGCATCGCGTCTAATTTATATGGCATGATTCCAAGGCGCTTATTTTGAAATCCTGCGGGTAGAACCTATGAGACTGCGTTTGCGAGGTTTTGTAAGAATTTGATGGCAAACCGCTCAGCGCGTTTAAAAATTTTATTCGTGCGTTGAGCCCTCATTTGCGTTCCAAATTTTGCCATTGTGGTGGAAATTTGCTCACGTGGCAAGGGTTTGCTGCAAGCTGTCCGTGAATCTAAGGATTTAGACGCTAAATTTATTAGCGCGTTTAGTGACGCAACGCCGCATCTGCGCATAAAATTTCGCGTTGCGAGCGATTAAAAAAGTTTTTGGCTTTTTTGCTTCGTATAAATTTCACGCCGCAAGCGTCTAAAAGCCCGCAAGAGCTTTAAAAATTTAAATTGGAAAGATTGAATGACATTTTTTTCGCCTGAGTTTGTCCTTGCTTTTTTAGCGTTTTTAATCGTTTATTGGACTCTCAAAAATCATATTTTCGCGCAAAAAATTCTGATTCTGCTGGCAAGCTATGGCTTTATGTGCTTCGTAAATCCGCGCTTTGCGCTGGTGCTTGCGGCCTATAGTGCTTTCGTATATTTTGCAGGTGCGTGTATCGCGCGCGCTAATCGCGTAGTCGCGAAAGCCATACCGCCCGCAAAGCAGTCCTCACACAAGAAAAAGCTCTCGCGTAAAGCGGCAGCCAAGCAGATGAGCGCAACAAAACAAGCCGGCATAGCAAAGCAAGTACAAAAAGCGGGGTTAGCGAAGCAGATTCCACTACCCACTGCGAAGGCGCGTGCGGTGATGCTTGCGGCAGTTGCTGGCGGCTTATTTTTTCTCGCGTTTTTCAAATATTACGGCTACGTCAGGGAGTTTTTCAATGCCGCGCTTGCCGCGCTGCACCTAGGTGCCGTCGATAGCGTGGCGTTTCCGCTTGGAATTTCATATTATGTTTTCATGTCGATCACCTATTTCGTCTCGGTTTATAGGCGCGAATGCGGTGAGCAGGGCTTTTTGAGCTTGGCATGCTTTTTGGCATTTTTCCCTAGCGTCGTGATGGGTCCTATCGGACGCGCTAGCGCTGCCAAGGGCGTAGAGCCAGTATTGCCGCAGTTTGATCGCTTCAAGCACTTTGGCAATGCCGATGAAATTTATGTGCTTATAATTTTTTCCTTAGTTAAGCTGCTGCTTATTAGCGGCTATTTGGGCGCGTATTATAGCGATGTGATTTCAGGCGTTTACGGCGACGAGCCTGAGTCCTCCGCGGCGCAAATTCTAGCCGCACTGCTACTTTATGGCGTGGTGCTTTATACGAATTTTAGCGGTTTTATCGATATGGCGCGTGCGCTTGGGCTTGCTATGGGCTTTAAGCTGCCGCAGAATTTTAATATGCCCTATGCGGCTAAGAATTTAGGTGAGTTTTGGGATCGCTGGCATATCAGCTTATCCACGTTTATACGCGATTATATTTATATCCCGCTTGGTGGTTCGCGCAATGGCTTTGCGCGCACCTGCGTAAATTTACTAATCGCATTTGCGCTCTCGGGCATCTGGCACGGCGCGGGATTAAATTTTTTGATTTGGGGACTTTTGCACGGGGCGGCGCTTGTATTTTTAAAATGTCTTGTCAAAGTGGGCGTAAAGCCGCTAAATCCGCATTTGGCGCTATTTTGCACCTATATTTTTGTAAGTTTCGCTTGGATTTTTTTCGCCAATTCCCTGACAGATGCGGCGGCGATTTTGAGCGCTTTTACCCGCGCGCGAGCTTTCGGAGATATTAGCGAGCTAGCAGCGCTTGCGGGGATTTTAGCGGGGATTTTTGTTTATCCTAAAATTTCAGCTCTTAAAGATACTTTAATCGCGCTTTTTGCCGAGCTGCCGTTTTTGCCTAAAGCTCTCGCGCTCGGCGTGATATTCACGCTGATTTTCGCGCTGATGCCAAGCGGAATTCCAAATTTCATCTACGCAGGATTTTAGATGCTTAGGTTTGTTTCGACTCTGCTTTTTGCACTGTTTTTCTCGGCATTTTTTATGCAAGGCTCGCTGCTTTATTATTTGGAGCAGCGATTTCACGATGATTTCGGGCTAGAAGAATGGCTGCGCCGCTCGCCGTTTCGCGTAGGTGGAGAGATCTACGAAAAGATTGCAAATGGCGCAGATAAGCTTGAGCAGCGTATCAAAGGCGAGGATATTAGCAAGGATGAGGACGCGAGTTCGCATGGCGGAGGCGAAAATTTTAAAAAATCTGCGCAAGATCGTATGGCGGAAAATCAAGCTTTGCAAAGCATGGGGGCGCGAGATCACGATGCTTCGCAAAGCGTTAAACCGCAAGATAGCAAGCCGCAAGCCCATGCTGCAAAGAATTCCTCTTTAAATAATTCTGCGCATCATTTAAAGACGCGCGATTCGACGCAGGAGCCTTACGCGCAAAATTCCGCCCTTCAAAATTCTACTCCGCAAAATTCCGCGTCACAAAGACTGGCTACAACAAGCTCTGTGCCGCACAGCTCCTCTGCGTCGCAAAATCCCGTCACGGCAAGCGCAACCTTGCAAAGCGGCGAAAATTCCGATTCTCAACTTCCTGTTCCGCAGGCTTTGGAGCAGAATTTAACGACGCAAAGCTCCGCAGAGATCGATGCTAAAATTTCGCTTAGTGACGATGGCAAAATCCGCCTAAATGCAGGCGATGAGGTGCTTTTTATGGGCGATAGCCTGATGCAATACGTGGGGATGAACGCTAAGAAATTTTTCCCGAAGCGAAGCCTGAGGGTGATCGATCTTAGCAAGCAATCTACGGGGCTTGCGAGTAAGAAATCCTTTGACTGGCAAAAGACGCTCGATACCGCGCTTAGAGAGAATGGTGGCGTTAAGCTCGTAGTCGTGCTTCTAGGAGCTAACGATGTGTGGGAGTACCGCGCGGGAGGTAAAACTTATGGCATTAAAACGCCGCGCTGGCGGGAGTTTTACGCTTCGAGAGTGCGCGAGATCTACGATACGGCGCACTCGCACGGCGCAGGGGTGCTATGGCTTGCTATGCCGTGTATGCAAAAGCCCGATTTTGAGGAGAAAACGCAGCTGCTAAATCAAATATATGCTGACGCCAGTATGGCGCTTGGCGGGTATTTTATGCAAACAACTCCGCTGGTGTGCGAAAAAGGCGTCTATAAAACCTATCTGCAAAGTGGCTCGAAGCTCGTGCGCGTGCGCCAAGACGACGGCATTCATATGAGCAAAGAGGGTTGCGAAGCGGTAGCGAAAGAAATTTTATCAAGGATTGAAGTTGAGTAAATTTATAGTGATTTTATTTGCCGCATTATTAGGCGGATGCGCGGCAAACGCAGGCGTTCGCGGCATAAATTCCGCAAACGCAAAAAGCTCTGCGGGCTTTGGAGTGAAATTTTTTGGCGATTCGCATTTAGGAAGCGATGCGCTGATAGATGCTTTCAGGCACGGCTTTTTCGTGCAAAACAGCGTCGGCTTCGTGCCCGCAATGATGCCTAAATATCACAAAAGCGAAAATATAGAATTTAAGCAAAGCGGCTTTAATGTAATCTCGTCTCGCACCGAACAAGACCCCGATTTCCCGTTATGCGGAGTGATCGCTACCGGCAAAAAGGGCGCTAACGTGCGACTGGAGCTAAAGCAGCTTAGCGGCGATTTTTACGTCGAAATTTTACATAAATCGGATCAGAGCGGCGAGATTTTTCGCGTGCGCGATGCAAGCGGGCTAAGCGCATATATTTCGCAAGAAGTGCCGCAGAAATGGGAGTATTCTAAGCTGCGACTTAGATTTCCGATCGAAATTCGATCGCTACGTGATGGAGCAGAACTTGGAGGATATAAAATTTACCGCAAAAACGCGCGCTTTGCAGACTCTTGCGCGAGTAATGGCGCGTTTAGCAACCTCTACGAAAAATGGGGCGCAGATGCCTTTGGTAGGGATTTTTCGGGACTTAGATACAATCTCGTAGTTATCGCTTACGGCACAAACGATGCGATGGATCCGAAATTTGACGAGCAGAAATTCTACCAAAGCGTCCGTGGGCTGCTTCGCTCCGTCCGCTCCGCAGCTCCCGGTGCAAAAATCTTGCTCGTAGCGCCGCCGCGAAGCCCTAAAGTGCCAAACGCCTCACGCGCTGCGGAGGTGCTGGCGCATCTAGCGCGAGACGAAGGGGCGATGTTTTACGACATAGCCGGTCTTATGGACGAGGATGGTGGCTGGCGCGGCTGGCGCGAGCGCGGGCTGATCCGCCCTGACGAAATCCACTTGCAAAAAGAGGGCTACGAAAAAATCGGCGCAGCGCTGGCGACGAAATTACGCGGCAGGCTTTAAATTTAATCTTTAAATTTAGGTGGCTCGCCGTGGAATTTATAAAGTTCGTTGTGAAAATTTACAAAGCTCTTTGTGGAAATTGCACAATCCGCCGCTAAATTTACGTGGTTCACTATAAATTTAGAAAGCCCGTCGCTAAATTTAAAATTTAACGGCAGTAAACAAAGCTGCGCCTACTTGGATTTCGCCGCTTAGATCTGCGCCGCGAAATTTAAATCAGAAGCTGCGGCTTTAAATTTACGCGTCAATAGGCTTAATGCCTGTGCTTTTAAAATACGTCGCCCAAATTTACGCTTTTAATTTGGATTAAATTTATGTGGCTACGGTTAGGGGCAAAAGGTCTGTGCGGTGTGCGCTGCGTAAAATTTAGCGCTTAAAATTCCATTCGCATGGGTTGCGACAAAGCGCGGCGAGCCAGATTAAAGGAGAGGCAGATGATATATCTTTGCGGCGATACGCACGGCATAAACGAGATCGGTAAAATAACGAACAAGGCCTTTGCGGGCGGGCTTAGCGCCGATGATTTCGTCATCGTGCTCGGAGATTTCGGTCTGTTTTGGAGCGAGCGGATAGATGAGTTTATGGCGCGCAAAAATATAGAAAGATATTTCCCAGCCACGCTTCTTTTTATCGACGGCAACCACGAAAATTTCGATATGTTGGATGAACTGCCGTGCGAGCGGAAATTCGGCGGCACCGTGGGCGTGGGTGGCGAGAATATTTTTTGGCTGCGGCGCGGCGAAATTTATGAGATTGCGGGGCGACATTTTTTGTGCTTCGGTGGCGCGCTTAGCGTCGATAAGGTGCATCGGATACCGGGGCTTAGCTGGTGGGCGCGCGAAATTCCGAGCGAGGAGGAGTTTGCTTGTGCGATACGAAATGCGCGCGATTTCATCGCTACGGGCGGGCGGATCGATGCGGTACTGAGCCACACGGCGCCGGGGTTTGCGATGAAATTTTTAAAAGAATACCTTTGGTGCGGCAAAAGCACTCCCGATAAAACGTCTGAGTATTTAGAGCGGATATTTGAGCTCGTAAGGCCCGCGCGGTGGTATTTCGGACACTTTCACGGCGATAAGAAATTCCATGCGCACGGCTGCGATTTTTATCTCTGTTACGATGAAATTTTAAAATTTGAAGACTAGCCTTGAGCCCGCGGCAGCGAAATTTAGGGCTTTGCAAACGGCGAAATTTCGCTCGTAAATTTTAAATGCTGAGGCGCGCGAAATTGAGCCTTTATATTAAAATTTAAGCTAGTTCTGCTAGAATGTGGCACTTTTTTAGAAAGGAATAAAGATGAAGGTTGTAATTACTTATTGTAATTCTTGATCTTATAGACCGCAAGCTCTCCGTGTGAGAGATGAAATAACAAGCGTCTATAAGGATGCAGTTGTCGAGTTGGCCCCTGGTGGCAGCGGAGACTTTCTAGTAGAAGTTGACGGCAGAAAGCTTTTCTTCAATAAAGATTTTGCTAAGCCTCGTTTCCCAAGTGAAGGTGAAATTTTAAATCTAATTAAAGTTGCAGCCTAGCTCAAAGTCCGAAAGTGGGTCGCAAGATTTGCTTTCGGGCGTTTTTATACTCAAATTTCATATCCCTAAATTTAATCGTAAAACCATCCTAAATTTTGCAAAAATCAGCGCTGCGTAAAATTTGAACTAAATTATCCCGCATTTCGGCGAATCCAAAAAGTCATTTTAATTAAAATTTACGCGA
>ERZ772764.1089-NODE-1089-length-17586-cov-12.091723_pt1 | contig 17586 bp, 16 predicted proteins | sample MGYA00512163_ERZ772764 | MGnify/ENA primary metagenome ERZ772764 (study PRJEB29015, sample SAMEA2737903) | human oral metagenome | biome: human oral; feature: human-associated habitat; material: dental | place: China | collected 2094 ... | reverse complement strand
CTCACACATCTTCCGGAAGAATTCCAACAAGTGAAGGATATAAATTATATGTGGAAGAACTTATTAAGATAAGGGATATATCTACAGAAGCAAAGGCTAAAGTAGTTGAAGCATATAATAAGAAAATGAACCAGATAGATATGATATTTGAAGAAACTTCAAGGCTACTGTCAAAGATAAGCAAGTATGCAGGAGTCGTGCTAGAACCTACTATAAGGCAGGAAGGAATAAGAAAAGTACAGCTAGTACATATAAATGATACAAATATTATGGCTGTTATAATTATGGATTCATTTCTGACTAAAAATCTCAACATATTTCTGGAAAATCCTCTGAAAGAACAGGAGGTACAGAATATAAATGTGATTTTAAATGAAGAAATAAGAAAAAGTCCAAATTTTACTTTATCTGACTTAGAAAAGTTTCTTATGAATACAGATTTATTTGTACCGGAAGATTTCCAAGAGGATAAAATATTAAATGAGGGGAAATTATTTTTTGAGGGTGGTTCAAATTTAATTGAGAATAATACTTCAGATGTTATGAAAATAATAGACAGAGTAAGATTTTTTAACAATCCTGAAGATATGAAACAGATATTTCTACAGTTTATTCAGACAAATCAGTTTAAAGATGGTGAAGTAAATGTCATCTTTGGTGAAGATCTGGATATTGCCGGACTTGAAGATTTTTCATTTGTATTTTCTGTTTATACGATGGGCGATGCTAAGGGAATAATGGGAGTAATCGGTCCTAAACGAATGAAATATTCAGAAACAGTGGGACTTGTAGAATATGTTTCAGAAGAAGTTAAGCAGTTATTGCAAAAAAATAAATAATATAGAAGGAGATGAGGGGTAGGAAATGGCTGAAAAAGAGTTTGATGAAAAAGTAGAACTTGAAAATGAAAATATTGAAACGGAAAATCAGCAGAACGAAACAGATAATGAAACAAAAGAAACTGCAGATGAAAACGTTGAAAATAAGGAAGAAACGTGTGAAGAAAAAATAGCAAAACTGGAACTGGAAGTTCAGGAATGGAAAAATTCTTACACAAGAAAGCTTGCAGAATTTCAGAACTTTACAAAAAGGAAGGAAACGGAAGTTTCTGAGATGAAAAAATATGCTTCAGAAGGAATAATAGTAAAACTCCTTGACAATATTGATAATCTGGAAAGAGCTGAAAATGCTTCTGCTGAAACTAAAAACTTTGATGCTTTAGTTGAAGGTGTAAATATGATTTTAAGAAACTTAAAATACATGTTATCAGAAGAAGGTGTTGAAGAAATTGAGGCAGGTGAAGGGGTACAGTTTAATCCTTATGAACATCAGGCAATGATGACAGAAGAGAAAGATGACCTAGATAATGATGTTATCGTGCAAGTATTTCAAAAAGGTTATAAATTAAAAGGGAAGGTAATAAGACCGGCAATGGTGACGGTTAATAAGAAATGATTATTTGTGTATAATTTAGGAGAATTTATGATAGAAGAAAGTAATAAAGATGGAGAAAAATTTAAAGAAATTTTAGAAATAATGAAGTTTGAGTATCAAATTGAAAGAAATAAAAAGGATAGTTTGGAAGTAAGGGTAGGAATAATCATAACATTTTTTTCAACTATCATTGCTTTTATGTTTGAAAAAATTAATATCACAGATTTATTTAAATTACTAAATAAAAATTTAAATTTTTTACTATTGATTAAAATTATAGCAGGAGTTATATTCTATGTTTCTCTAGTTTTCATATGTGGTTATGCATTTAAAATACTAAATATACAAAAATATGATAATTTTAAAGCAGAAATAATAAATGAAAAATTTTTAGAGTATGAAAAAATTAAAATATTAAGAAAATTTATACTGATGTATTCTAAAATAATTGTTAAGCATAGAGGTTTGAATGAAAAAAAAGCTAAAAATTTAAAAAATATGATACTCTTATTTTTAATGTTTTTAAGTTCAATAATAATATATACATCAATAAAATAACTATTAATTAGACACTAATTTTATAATAAGGAGGTAACTATGTTTAGTAATGAAGAAAAAATATTTAATAAAGATGCTTATGACGAAGAAGATGATGAAATATCCATAGATGATATGATTATAAGCGTGGGAGAAAATGGATAAATAATAAAAAATTAAGGAGAATGATTAATATGAGTAAAATAATAGGAATAGATTTAGGGACAACAAACAGCTGCGTGGCAGTAATGGAAGGTGGAAACTTTTCAATAATACCAAATTCTGATGGAGGAAGAACTACACCGTCAGTTGTAAATATAAAGGATAACGGAGAAATAATAGTAGGGGAAATTGCTAAAAGACAGGCAATTACAAATCCTGATTCAACAGTAATTTCAATAAAAACACAAATGGGATCAGACTATAAAGTAAATATTCATGGAAAAGATTATACACCACAGGAAATTTCAGCAATGATACTGAAAAAACTGAAAAAGGATGCAGAAGCTTATCTCGGTGAAGATGTTAAGGAAGCAGTTATTACAGTGCCTGCATACTTTACAGATGCACAGAGACAGGCTACAAAAGATGCAGGAGAAATCGCAGGACTTACAGTAAAAAGAATTATAAATGAACCTACAGCGGCTGCGTTGTCTTATGGACTGGATAAGAAAAAAGAGGAAAAAGTATTAGTATTTGACTTAGGTGGAGGAACATTTGACGTATCTGTACTTGAAATCGGTGACGGAGTAGTGGAAGTTATATCAACTTCAGGAAATAACCACTTAGGAGGAGACAACTTTGACCAGAAAGTTATTGACTGGTTGGCAGACGAATTTAAAAAAGAAACAGGAATAGATTTAAGAAATGATAAAATGGCAATCCAGAGATTGAAAGATGCGGCAGAAGATGCAAAGAAAAAATTGTCTACAACATTGGAAACACAAATTTCATTACCATTCATCACAATGGATGCTACAGGGCCTAAACATCTGGAGAAAAAACTTACAAGAGCGGCATTTGATGAATTGACAAAAGATTTAGTAGAAGCAACTAAAGGACCGGTTAAACAGGCGCTAGAAGATGCAAACTTAAGTCCTAATGAAATAGATGAAGTGTTATTGGTAGGAGGATCTACAAGAATACCTGCAGTTCAGGAATGGGTAAAATCTTACTTAGGAAAAGAACCTAACAAATCAATAAACCCTGATGAAGTTGTTGCGGCAGGAGCGGCAATTCAAGGTGGAGTATTGATGGGAGATGTAAAAGATGTACTGTTGCTTGACGTAACTCCATTATCATTAGGAATTGAAACAGCAGGTGGGGTATTTACAAAGATGATTGAAAGAAATACTACAATTCCAGTAAAGAAATCTCAGGTGTTCTCAACATATGCTGATAACCAGACAGCTGTTACAATAGTTGTATTACAAGGTGAAAGAGCAAGAGCTGCAGATAACCATAAATTAGGTGATTTCAACTTGGAAGGAATTCCTGCTGCACCAAGAGGAATACCTCAAATAGAAGTAACATTTGATATTGATGCGAACGGAATTGTACATGTTTCTGCAAAAGACTTAGGAACTGGAAAAGAAAATCAGGTAACAATTTCAGGTTCATCTAACTTATCTAAAGATGACATAGAAAAAATGAAAAAAGATGCAGAAGCTCATGAAGCTGAAGATGCTAAGTTTAAAGAACTTGTTGAAGCTAGAAATCAGGCTGACCAGTTAATAATGGCTACTGAAAAAACTATAAAGGAAAATGAGGATAAACTTCAGGGAACTGAAAAAGCTGATATTGAAAAGGCAATTGAAGAACTAAAAAAAGTAAAAGACGGAGATAATATAGAAGAAATCAGAAAAGGTATCGAAGAATTATCTAAAGTATCTCAAGGATTTGCAACAAGACTGTATCAGGATGCACAAGCTCAGGCACAGGCTCAACAGGCACAAGGTGGAGAAGCGGCTGGAGAAAGTAACAACTCTGGTGCTAATGATGTGGAAGATGCGGAAGTTGTAGATTAATAATTGGAAAAAGTTTTAAGGAATTAAAATACAAAGGAGGAGGAGTCATTTCTCCTTCTTTTATAGAAAACAATTGATTTTTCTGCAGAAAAAGTATATACTATGGATATACTTCGAAAAAGGAGAGATTATTATGACGGAGGTTTCAAAAATACAAAAATGGGGAAATAGTCAAGGAATAAGAATACCTAAAAAAATGTTAGAAACATTAAATTTAAAAGTAAATGACAGTATTTCAATTGAAGAAGAAGAAGATTGTTTAAAAATAAAAAAAATAGAAATAGAATTAAGTAATATTGAGAAATTATTTTTAAATTATGATGGTAAATATGAAAAAATAGATTTAGACTGGGATAATGAGGTTGGTAAAGAAATATGGTAAAACAGGGGGATGTAATAAAAATAAATTTTAATCCAAATAAAGGTCATGAACAGGCAGGATATAGACCAGCTCTAGTTGTTAGTAATAATATATACAATAATCAAACTAAAATGGCAATTGTATGCCCGATAACAAACACAACAAAAGGTTTTCCTCTACATATAGAATTAGATAATAGACTAGAAACAACGGGGGCAATACTATGTGAACATGTTCGGGCAATGGATATTTATGAAAGAGGATACAAATATATTGAAAAATTACCTGAGGATTTATTAAGAAGAGTAGCTGAAATTATTGGTTTTGAAATTGAAGTTATTTAAAAAAAATTAGATGTTAATAATAAAGGACGTGTTAAAATGGAAAATGCACTAAATACTTTAAAACATGGAAATGTTGAAATAGGAGTACTTTCAAAAGGTGCAGAACTTTCAAGCTACAAAGTGGATGGAAAAGAGTTTATGTGGGATAGACAGCCTGAATATTGGGCTGCCAGTTCACCAGTACTTTTTCCATTTGTCGGAGTTATAAAAGATGGAAAGTATGTTTTTGAAGGAAAAGATTATGAAATAACTACAAGACATGGGTTTGCAAGAAACAATGATTTTGATTTAGTTGGAAAAGGAGAAAATTTTCTGAAATTTAAATTTTCTTCAAATGAAGAAACATTGGAAAAATATCCTTTTGAATTTGATTTTTTTCTTATATATACAATAACTGATAACGGTCTTGAAATAAAATATGAAGTATTGAATAAAACTAAAGGTGACATGTATTTTTCATTGGGAGCACATCCTGCATTTGTATTAGAGCTGAATAAGGACACAAAACTGGAAGATTATTATCTGGAATTTGAAAGAAATGAAACTGCACAGATTTATCAGCTTAGTAATGATGCGTTAATACTGGAAGAGAAAAAAGATTATCTGAAAAATGAAAAAATAATAAAATTGAGTGGCACTATATTTGATAATGATGCCATAATATTTGAAAATCTGAATTCTGCAAAGGTGACATTAAAATGCAGTAAAAGTACACGTGAACTATCAATAGACTACAGCAAGTTTCCGTTTGTTGCTTTCTGGAGTAAACCAAAAGCTCCGTTTGTGTGTATCGAGCCATGGTTTGGAATTTCAGATTTTGCAAACTGTACAGGGAAACTGGAAGAAAAGAAGGGAATTATGAAATTAAAGGAAAATGACATTTTTACTGCGAAAATAGTTATTAACGGAAAATTGTAACGCGGAATAAAAGGAAGGAAAGGAGAAATAGGACTGTTATAAGGTTTTGGACAGTTCTATAAATGAAAATGGCGAAAAGAGATTATTATGAAGTACTTGGAGTGCCAAAAAATGCAAGTGAATCAGATATAAAGAAGGCGTATAGAAAAGCTGCCATGAAATATCATCCTGATAAGTTTGCTAATTCATCTGAAGCTGAAAAAAAAGACGCCGAAGAAAAATTTAAGGAAATTAATGAAGCTTATGAAATATTGTCTGACGCTCAGAAAAAAGCTGCATATGATCAGTATGGTCATGCTGCATTTGAACCAGGAGGGCCTGGAGGAGCAGATGGCTTTGGCGGATTTGGACAAGGTGGAGGCTTTGGTGGCTTTGATTTTGGTGATGTTGATCTAGGAGATATATTTGGGGATTTCTTTGGCGGTGGAAGAGGTCGTCGTAATCAGGGGCCTAAAGTACATCAAGGTGCCGATTTGAGATATAATCTGACACTTACATTGGAAGAAGTGGCATTTGGAGTAGAAAAAGAGATAAAATATAAGAGAAATGGAAAATGTCACACATGTCATGGTTCTGGTGCTGAACCAGGTAACAGAATGAAAACATGTGATAAATGTAGTGGTTCCGGACATATAAGAACACAACAGAGATCTATTTTTGGAATACAGACTGTAATGCATGAATGTGATCAATGTCATGGTACAGGAAAAATACCTGAAAAAGCATGTAATACTTGTCATGGAACAGGAGTGGAAAAAGAAACTGTTACGAGAAAGATAAGAATACCATCTGGTGTTGAAACAGGTCAGAGGCTGATTGTAAGAGATGGTGGAGATGCCGGAGAAAATGACGGGGTGTATGGAGATTTGTATATATTCATTACTGTCAAGGAACATGAAATATTTACAAGAAATGGAAATGATATCTACTGTGAAATTCCAATAGGAATGACTACTGCCATTTTAGGTGGAGAAGTTGAAGTTCCTACAATTGACGGAAAATCAAAAATAAAAATACCTGAAGGAACACAGAATGGTAAAGTATTCAGACTGAGGGAAAAAGGAATAACTCAGTCAGGAAGAAGAGGTTCAGAAATAATAACTATAAAGGTAGAAACACCTACTAATCTTACTGAAAAGCAGAAAAAAATACTTGAAGAATTTGATGAATCCTTAGGAAAGAAAAATTATAAGGAATCACATTCTTTTATGGAAAAAATTAAAAAATTTTTTAAAAAGTTTGATAATTAAAATAGAATATATAAATATTTTGTTGAAATTACAGGGTTGTTTTAAAAATTAAAGAGTAAAGTTATTTTTAATTTTAGACACCCTATTTTTTTTAAAAATATGAAATTTTTTTTCAAAAATATATTGACAAAATCGAAAATCAAAGTATACTTAAAGTAGATAATAACAGATAAAATTAAATATACTATAAGATATAATATAATCAAGGAGGAACAAAAATGTCAAAAGTAGTGTTAAAAGGAGTGGAAAAACAATATCCAAATGGTTTCAAAGCAGTACATGGAATAGATCTTGACATAAAAGATGGAGAATTCATGGTTTTTGTAGGACCTTCAGGATGCGCAAAATCAACTACTTTAAGAATGATTGCAGGGCTTGAAGAAATAACAGGAGGAGAAGTTTATATAGGAGATAAACTTGTAAATGATGTGCCACCAAAGGATAGAGGGATAGCAATGGTGTTCCAGAACTATGCATTGTATCCTCATATGACAGTTTATGAAAACATGGCATTTGGACTTAAACTTAAGAAAACTCCAAAGGAAGAGATAGATAAGAGGGTAAAGGAAGCTGCAGAAAAACTTGAAATTACAGAACTTCTGGACAGAAAGCCTAAGGAAATGTCAGGAGGTCAGAGACAAAGGGTTGCGCTGGGAAGGGCAATAGTAAGAAAACCTGAAGTATTCCTTTTTGATGAACCGTTATCAAACCTTGATGCTAAACTTAGGGTATCGATGCGTGTAAGAATAACACAGTTGCATCAGGAACTGAAGACTACGATGATATACGTAACGCATGATCAGGTTGAAGCTATGACAATGGGAGACAGAATAACAGTAATGAAGTCAGGAAGAATAATGCAGGTTGATACACCGCTAAATCTTTATCATTATCCTGCAAATAAGTTTGTGGCAGGATTCATAGGATCCCCTACAATGAACCTGGTGGAAGGAACAGTAATTGAAAAGGAAGGAAAAATATTTGTTGATATAAATGGAGCTGAAATAGAAATACTTGGAGAAAAGGCAGAAAAAGTAAAAAGTCATGCAGGAAAGAAAGTAACTTTTGGAATAAGACCTGAAAGTATAAGTATAGCAGACTCAGAAGACAATATTTCAAAAGTGGGTGAAGTAAGCGTAGTAGAACAGATGGGAAATGAGGAATATATATACTTCACACTGAACGGACATCAGATGACATGCAGAATAAATGTGGCAGGAGTAAGTGATTCTGTAGGTAAAAAAGGACAGAAAATATTCAGATTTGACACAAGCAAGGCTCATATATTTGACATTGAAACTGAAGAAAATATCAGTTTATAATTAGAAAATTTAAAAAATAATACGGAAAACTATATTTATGAATTATTTAAATTGTAAAATTTGAATAAAAAAAATTAAATATAGTTTTTTTATTTTTCGTCCTGTATCATAAGTTACATTATCATGAAAAAAAATATGCTAAAATTTAGAAAATAAAGTTTACAAATCAAATATTTTTATTATAAAATAATAGTGTATCTAATAAAAAATAATATAAGGTGGTGTATTTTTATGGAAAAAGTGAATATGAAAGATTATTTAAACATAAATTTTGAGCTGATTGACAAAATGACGGAAATTAAAAAAAATTACATAGAAGGAACGGTAGACATTGAAACAACGCGAAATCTGATAAGGGAAACTTTTAAAGGAAAAAAGATAACTCCAGCAGAATTTGCGTATTCAGAACAAAAAATAAAAGATTTAGGATTTGACGATGCTACGGTTCACGACAAAATGAATGATGTGCTGGATTTGTTTGATGAGATTATAATAAGGGAAGAATCAGATTTACCTGAAGGACATCCAATAAAAACTTATTTAAAGGAAAATGAAGCAGGAAAAAAACTGATTGCAGAAATGAAAGAAGAAGCAAATAAGAAATTTATAAAAAACAAATGGCTTGAGTATTATGACAAACTTTATACATTTAATCTTACACACCTTGCGAGAAAGCAGCATCAGCTATTTTCGCTACTTGAAACAAAAGGTTTTGACAGACCGTCAAGAATAATGTGGACTTTTGACAATGCAGTAAGAGATAATATAAGTGAAGCGAGAAAACTTCTTCAGGAAGATAAAATAGATGAATTTCTGAAAAAACAGGAAATAGTATGGGAACTGACACTCGATATAATGCATAAGGAAGAAGAAATTTTATATCCGACTTCATTAAAGATGATTACAGAAGAGGAATTCAGAAATATGAGAAGCGGTGATGATGAAATAGGATATTTCCTTATAGAAAAGCCCGAAGGTTTTCTGCCTCTGAAAAAAGAAGAAAAACTTGAAAAAATTGCAAATACTGAAGCTGCACAGACAGGAAATTTCATGAGTGATCTGGCAGGACTTCTTTCAAAATACAATATGAACGGTAATTCTGGAAAATCTGATGTACTTGATGTAAAACAGGGAAAACTAACTTTAGAACAGATAAATTTAATTTTCCAGCATATGCCGGTAGATCTTTCGTTTGTCGATGAAAATGAAATTGTTAAGTTTTATACTGATACAAAACATAGAATATTTCCTAGAAGTGCAGGAGTGATAGGAAGAGATGTGAAAAACTGCCATCCTAGGGAAAGTGTATCTTCAGTTCTTGAAATAATTGAAGCATTTAGAAGTGGAGAACAGGATGAAGTGGATTTCTGGCTTGAAATGAATGGGAAATTCATTTATATCTATTATGTGGCAGTAAGAGATGAAAATGGAAAATTCAAGGGTGTCCTTGAAATGATGCAGGATGTTACAAGAATAAGAGGTCTGGAAGGAAAAAGAACATTGGTAACATGGGAAAGACCAAAAAAATCAGATATAAAAGCGGAAGAAAGTAAAAATTCTGAAAAAAATGACCAGAAGGAGAATCCTTATGGACTAACTGAAAATACAGTAATAGGAGAAATAATTGATAAATATCCTTACATAAAAGAGTTTATGCCAACATTGTCTCCTACATACAAAAAGTTACTTGATCCTATTCAGTATATGATAATGTCAAAAGTAGCGACACTTGATATGATTGCTATGCGTGGTGGATTTCCGGTTGAAGAAATAATAGAAAAAATTTCTGAAAAAATTAAATCTGAAGAAAATAAAAAGTAAATTATAAGTTAAAATATATAAAATACATGTGTATTTTATATTATACATTCTAAAAGAATTAATGCAAAATAAATAAATGTATTGGAAATACACATTAATTGTGATATATTATAGATAGGAGTTGTAATAATCCATATATTTATTGAATTTGGTTCAAAATTATTAGGAGGAATGTGTATGAAAAAGTATATTTTGTTAATTTTAATGTCAGGAATCTTGTTTGGGAACAAAAAATTAGACATTAGCATAGAAAAGACATTAAAAAATGCGGGATTTTATTATGCAGAGGCGACTGTAACTAAACATGATCAAACTAAGCAGTTAAATGAAACAAAAAAAGAAGAAGCAAAGGTCAAAAAAGTACCAACTGCTAAAAGTAGTGCAGTTGCAGCAACTAAAAAGACTGCACCTGCTGAAAATAATGCTAAATCAGCAGAAACAGTAAAGAAAAAGGAAACAAAGGCAAATAATGTGAAGAAAGCAGACACTAAGACAAATGTGGTAAAAACTGCTCCAGTTAAAAATGAAAGTATAAAACAGGAGAATGTTGCACCGGCAAAAAAAGTAGAAAAAATTGTAAGTCTTGAAAAAAATTCCTACTGTAATTCACCTGTAGGAAGACATCAATTTTATGAAATGAATGAAAAAGGGGAGTATAGAGCTGATATAAAATTTAAATATTGTATGATTAATGGTGAAAAAAAGGAAAATATCATAGTTGGAATTATAGCAACAGATCTTAACGCAGTGAATGAGTACATAAAAAAATATTCTTACCTACATTTCAAGGATAAAGAAAAATTCCGTAAAAATGCAGATGGAAATAATTATTACTATGATAGTGCATGGATATGGAACGATTCTTCAGAATATCCGGCTGATACCTGGCAGGAAAAAAAGTAAAAAATAATAAATTATAGAATTTGATTAAGCTGTAGAAATTTATACTATCTACAGCTTTTTATATAAATTGATAAATATAATTGACAAGAATCAAAATTTATATTAAAATAATCCTAACATTAGTATATACAAAAGAAAAAAAGTTATAAAATGAAAGGAGAAAACCATGTCAGAAAGAAAAGGTGTGGTAACATTTAAAGGAAATCCTATAACATTGTTAGGAGAAGAAGTAAAAAAAGGAGATAAAGCTAAAGACTTTACAGTTTTAGGAACAGATCTTAGTGAAGTAAAACTAAGCGACTATGCAGGAAAAGTAGTTGTAATTTCAGTATTTCCTTCAGTAGACACAGGAGTTTGTGCATTACAGTTAACTAGATTTAACCAGGAAGCTGCAAATTTTGATAAGGATGTTCAGCTTATAACAATTTCAGCAGATTTACCATTTGCTTTGGGAAGATACTGTGCTGATAAAGGAATTGAAAATGCATTAACTGCTTCAGACCATAAAGAACTTGATTTTGGTTTAAAATATGGATTTGTTATAAAGGAATTAAGATTATTGACAAGAGGAACAGTAATTGTTGATAAGGAAGGTACTGTACAATATGTTGAATATGTATCTGAAGTTGCTACAGAACCAGATTACAGTAAGGCGCTGGAAGTAATAAAAACATTAATATAAAAAAGGCCTATTTTCAGAAAATTGAAAAATAATGTAAAGATCATATATATGAATTATTTATAATTTCACAATACAAAACAGAAAAAAAAGTCATCAACCTGATTTTTCAGGTGAATTTTGACTTTTTCTCTATGAATGACTGTTTTGTATAAGTGAAATTCTAGTAAATGAATAAATATAGTTTTCATATTCTTCAATTTTTCTGAGACAGCCTTTTTTTATATATTTCACTTTATATTCATATCAAGTTTTACTGTTGATGGAGCATTTTAGGAGTTTCTTCCAATGCAACATGTACTTTTACAGTTTGAGAATTTCTTATTATGCTTAATTCAACTGTTTCCCCAATCTTTTTAGCTGCCAGTTCACCTATAAAAGCTCCTGCAGAATTAACAGGTTTTCCATTAACTGCAACAACAACATCGTTTGCCTGTATTCCCGCTCTAGATGCAGGGCCGTTTGGAATAACCTTTGCAATAAGGACTCCATTTGTTGATTTAATATTCAGTACTTTAATTTTATCAGAATCCAGATTATTTAAATAGACACCTATATATGGCTTTTCAAATTTTCCTGTTGAAATAATTGAATCCTTAACTACAGATGCTAAATTTGAAGGTATTGCAAATCCTAACCCCACACTTCCTCCGGATGTAGAAAGGATGGCAGTATTGACTCCAATTACCTTACCGTTGATATCAATCAAAGGACCACCACTGTTACCTTGATTTATAGCGGCATCTGTCTGAATAAAGTTTTCAATTTCTTCTATTCCAAGTGAACTTCTTCCTGATGCACTTATAACTCCTACTGTCATGGAATCATTTAATCCCATTGGATTACCAAATGCAATGGACCACTGTCCAATTTCAATTTTATCAGAATCACTGAATTCAAGAGGTTTAAACTTTTCATTAGATTCAATTTTAAGAACGGCAATATCAACTTCTGGAGAAGTTCCTACAAGCCTTGTTCTATATTCCCTACCATCTGAAAATTTTACATAAATTTCATCTGCATTGCTTACAACATGATTATTTGTGACAATATAACCATCTTCAGACACTACAAATCCTGAACCTAATGCTCCTGATTCACGTTTTTCCTGCCCTCCTGAACGTCCAAAAAGTAATTCTTCCAATGGATTATAAGTATCAACTACAACAGTTTTTTTAGTCCTGATGTTAACTATTGAATCTTTAGTATTTTTATAAACCTGTACAAATGCATCCTGAGTTTCTACAGCATTTTTAGTATATTTTTTTAAATCTTCCTGTGAAACCTGCTGAGTCTGCTCTTTCTGTTCTTTTTTAGCATCATTGCCGTTTGTATTTTCAAGAGGTCCGGAACAGCTCATTGCAACAAATAATAATGACAATAAAGTGAATATTTTTCTTTTTTTCATAAATAAATCTCCTTTCAGCTAGTGTTAATGTACTAATATTTCAGTACAGAAGTAGTTTAAGAAATGAAAATTAAATACTCTTATGAATTTGCTTTGTATTATCTTTAAAGAAAAAAATATATAAATATTGTAAAATAATTTGAATATTTGTCTTATCTTATGGTATAATTAGAAAATCTATAATTAGGGAGTGTCATATGATAAAATTAGTTTTACTAGATGTAGATGGAACACTGACTGATGGCGGAATATACAGAGGAAATAATGGAGAAGAACTGAAAAGATTTAATGTGAAAGATGGATATGTCATAGTGAATGCACAGAAACTTGGTGTAGAATTTGGAATAATTACAGGAAGAAAGTCAGAACTTGTTGAAATAAGAGCAAAAGAACTGAAAATAAAATATCTGTATCAGGAAATTTCTGAAAAAACAGTTATTTTAGAAGAAATAATGAAAAAAACTGGTTTGAGAAAAGAAGAAATAGCCTATATGGGAGACGACCTGAATGATGTTCTTATAATGAAACAGGTTGGATTGTCAGGAGCTCCAAAAGATGCAGTAAATGAAGTCATTCAAATTGCAGATTTTATTTCAGAGAAAAATGGCGGTTCAGGAGCAGTAAGGGAATTTGTTGAACATATACTGAAAAAAGATGGGAAATGGCAAACTTTTTTAGAAAATGTAAAATAAAAAATAATTAATAAAAAGTATTATGATTAGTGTTTAGGAGGAATAATGGCGATAAAGTATTTGGATGCCAAAAGGCTGAGAGTATTATTTAGTGGTGGAGGAAAATGGGTTATAAAACATGAGGAATTATTAAATGAACTGAATGTATATCCTGTTCCTGACGGCGATACGGGAAGCAATATGGCGATGACTTTAAATTCTATGATAACTGACATAGAAGGAAAAACTAATGAAAAAACTTCAATGAAAGATTTTGTAGATACAGTTGAAGAAGCTGTTCTTATGGGAGCAAGAGGAAATTCCGGAACAATTCTTTCTCAGGTAATTACTGGTTTCTTAAAAGGTATAGGTGAAAAAACAAAGCTTTTATCAGCTGATGTCGCACAGGCACTTTCAAGTGCAAAGGAAACTGCATATAATGCTGTAAGTGAGCCAGTAGAGGGAACAATGCTTACAGTTATAAGAAGAATATCTGAAAAGGCAAATGAATGTGCATCAAAAATTGACGATCTGGTTATATTTTTAAAAGAAATAATGGATGAGGCTAATAGAGCCGTGGAAGAAACACCTGAACTGCTTCCTAAATTAAAGGAAGCAGGAGTTGTAGATGCGGGAGGAAAAGGTTTGTTTTTCCTTTTTGAAGGATTTTACAAAGTTGCAACAGAATTAAATTTATTGGTGGAATTACAAAAAGCTCAGGTTAAGGAAAATGAATTTGATAAGACAATTGCAAATATAGATCATGATCCTGAAAGCATAAAATTCCAGTACTGTACTGAATATATCATTTTAAATGGTGAATTTGATACAGAAGAATATAAAAAAAGAGTTCTTGAATTAGGAGATTCGGCAGTATTTGCACAGACTTCAAAGAAATTTAAGACACATATCCATACGAATCATCCTGGAAAGGCAATGGAAATTGCGCTGGAATATGGTCCGCTGGAAAAAATGAAAATAGAAAATATGAAACTTCAGCATGATAATCTTCAAATATTCAGTGAAAAAGATGAGGCAAAGTTATTCCAGAACAAAAATATTAACAAAACCGCTTCAGGATATATTATACTTGCTGATTCAGAAAATATTAAAGATGAATTTCTGAAAGAAGGAGCAGATGTCGTTATATTAGGTGGTCAGAGTAAAAATCCAAGTGTACAGGAAATATTATCTGCAATAGATAAAATTGATAAGAAAACAATATATATTTTCCCTAATAACAAAAATGTAATAACAACTGCAAAGCTGGCAGCGGAAAAATCAGATAAAAATATAATAGTTTACGGTACAAAAACCATGCTTGAAGGTCATTATTGCTTAAAAAACAGGGCTGAAGACATAGAAGAATTGAAAAATACTGAAAAAAGAAATTATTCAATTGAAATAACAAAAGCTGTAAGAGATACAAAAGTTGATAACCTAGTGATTACAAAGGATAATTATATAGGACTTGTAAATGGAAAAATAAAATATACAGCAGTTACTTTGAAAGAACTGGTTGAAAGAATGCTGGATGAACTGATTACTGTTAACACAATTACAGCGGTAGTTTCTGAAGGAAAAGACAAGGATGAAGAAGCTAAAAATCTGATAACAGGAAAATTGAATAAAATAAAAACAACATATATAAATGGCGGGCAGGAAAATTATAATTACTATATCTACATTGAAAATAGAGATCCAAATATGCCTGAAATAGCAATACTGACAGATTCAGTGTCAGATTTATCAGATGAGGATATAATAGGATTGCCAATAAAAATTGTTCCACTTAAAATAGAAATGAATGGAGAAATTTTTAAAGATGGTGTTGAAATGTCAAAAGATGAATTCTGGAGAAGGCTGACTAATTCAAGCGACGAAGAAGAATTGAAAGTGAAAACTTCACAACCATCTCCGCAGGATTTTTTAAATGCGTATAATAAATTATTTGAAAAAGGGTATAAAAAAATAATTTCTATTCATCCATCTTCTAAATTAAGTGGAACAGTACAGGCGGCGAGAGTAGGAAGATCATTAACTAACAGGGAAGATGACATAGAACTGGTAGACAGTATGGGAGCTTCTTTATTGCAAGGAATTCTGGTGTTAGAAGCAGGAAGAAAAGCTGTAAAGAAAGAAAGTTTCGGAGAAATAATAAATTGGGTAAATTCATACAAAAATAAAGGGAAGTTACTTATGATTATTCCGGATTTAAAATATCTTGAAAAGGGTGGAAGAATAGGTAAAGCAAGCTCTGCAATAGCAGGAATGATACAGCTGAAGCCAATTTTGACGGTAAGCCAGGGAGAAGTTACGATTGAAAAGAAAGTCATCGGAGAAAGAAATGCACAGAAATATATAGAAAAATATGTGAAAGAGGAAAGTAAAAGACAAAGCCTTGTAGTATGTACAGGGTGGGGTGGAGGTCCTGGTGAACTTGAAAATATTTCAAAAATACATTCAGAAATAGGAGAGAGCTCAAAAGTCACATTTGCAATATTAAACAGACAGATAGGAGCAGTAATAGGTGCTCATGCGGGACCTGCTTACGGTGTCTTTATATTCCCGAAACTGAGTTGATATTGTGACGATATATAAATAATGTAAGTGAGGAAGAGTCTTGAAATTTATAAGTTTTGAAGAAATAGGTTCAACAAATGAATATGTAAGAAGAAACTTAAAACTAAAAGAATTTGAAGTTGTTGTAGCCAAAAAGCAGACTAACGACAGGGTGAAAAGAGGGAATGTGTGGATTTCAAATGAAGGAGGAGCCCTCTTTTCATTTTGGCTTCATGATAGATACGAATTACAGGAAAAAATTGAAATCTTTAGTTGCTATATAGTTTTTGAAATAATAAAAGAATATATTAAAGAGAGTTCAAAAAAAAATTCTGAAGATGAAATCGAAAATCTCAAATTTAAATGGCCAAATGACATTTATTATAAAGATGAAAAAATAAGCAGCGTTTTTTGTGAAAAAATTAGAGATAAAATAATAATAGGCATAAGAATAAATGTTAATAATGATATAGATAAAATAAATAATAAAGCAACATCCTTATCAAAAATTTTAAATCAGAAATATCCAATTGAAGATATAATTGAGAAGATTATGTTGACATTTCAGAAAAAAAAGGAATGTTTAGAAAAGGAATGGGAAAAAATTCTATTAGATTTAAATAGTAATAATTTTTTGAAAAATAGAAAAATAAAGATAGAAAAAAATGGTAAATACTTAGAAAAAGAATATAGATTTTCAAGAGTAAATAGAGCTGGAAAGCTTTTAATCATTGGTAAAGGAGATAAAGAAGAAACTAAATGTAATACTTTGAATTTTATTTTAATTAAAAATTAATACAAAAACACTTGACAAAGGAGTATAATATTTGATAGAATAATTTTTGTCAACTGCGGGAGTGGTTGGATAGGACAATGGTAGACAAATAAGAGGAAGAAATGAAATAAGACGGAGAGAAGCATCGAAGATTATTAGGATATAAATTAAGGTGAAAATAAATAGTTGAATGAAGAGTTTGATCCTGGCTCAGGATGAACGCTGACAGAATGCTTAACACATGCAAGTCGATGGGGAAGTGGTGCTTGCACCATGGTAACCATGGCGGACGGGTGAGTAACGCGTAAGGGACTTACCTGCAGGACTGGGATAACAGGGGGAAACTCCTGACAAGACCGGATAATGTCATGGAGCTGCATGGCTTTATGATGAAAGGAGACGCCTGCGGAGAGCCTTGCGTCCTATTAGCTAGTTGGTGAGGTAATGGCTCACCAAGGCGAAGATAGGTAGCCGGCCTGAGAGGGTGGACGGCCACAAGGGGACTGAGATACGGCCCTTACTCCTACGGGAGGCAGCAGTGGGGAATATTGGACAATGGGGGCAACCCTGATCC